>FTKD01000411.1_pt2 | contig 130404 bp, 111 predicted proteins | sample 1658191 | NCBI WGS metagenome assembly FTKD01 (sample SAMEA3914808, study PRJEB12502) | metagenome | biome: forest; material: soil | place: Canada | collected 2011-08-03 | depth 0.3 m
GGCGGCAGCGGCGGGCGCCGCGGCGGACTGGGCCAGCACGGCACCCGGAAGCGCGAGCGCGGCCGCGGCGAGTGCCGCCGACGAACGATGGCGCGGTTGGCGGGTGGCCGCGTGCTTGCGGCTCTGGATGAGGCTCATGGATCTCTGCTCCGAAAGAGGGCTGGGGACGGTGTGGCTGGCGTCCTGCGGCCCCCATTCGGCGGGATCCTTCCGGAGTTGCTGGCTGGTCAGGGGTGATTCCGAATCAATTGCGAATGCTAACGATTCTCATTACATAAGTCAACATCGGGAGACACATGGCAATGGACGCTCGCGCGCTACCACAGGAATTGCGCGCGCGACGCCACACCGACGTCCCGCAGACAGCGTATGCTCGCGGCCTTTCCGCACCGAGAGGACGAACTCCACCATGGCAACCGAAGCAACCAAGACCTCCGCTTTCATGAAGGCCCTGAAGCCGAGCCCCGCGCTCGCCGCGATCGTCGGCGCCGAGCCCCTGCCCCGCACCGCCGTCACCAAGGCCCTGTGGGACTACATCAAGGCCCACAACCTGCAGAACCCGGCCAACAAGCGCAACATCCTGTGCGACGCCAAGCTGAAGGCCGTGATGGGCAAGGACGAAGTCACGATGTTCGAGATGACCGGCCTGGTCGGCAAGCACCTGAGCTGATCGCCCGGCCGCCGCGCGCGCCCCTCGCGCGCGGCGCACCTGCCGCGCGGGCGCCCTGCCCGCGGGCATTCGCGGCCGCGCGCCGCCCGTCGCTCCCCGCGACGCGAGTTTCAGGCACGTCATTTGCCATATCCGGGCGGCCCGGCCGCCAATATCACGAGATCGTCTCGAAGCAAATCCCGCGTCGGCAAAACCATACCCGGCAGCAGTAGTTTCGACGGGTCGCCAACAACGCAGCCGTGAGTTGTTCCATGCTCGGGGGGGATTTCGAACCCGACGCCGCCGAACCACCGATGATCACGCTCACCGTTGTCGCCCTGTATCTCGCCTGCATATTGGTCGTGCACTTTCGCGGGCGAGTCCGCCACAGTTTCTGGGGCCAGGTATTCGATCACTCGGGCCTGCTCGCCCCGGTGAACGTGTTTCTCTACGCGTTCTCGGCCGTCCCCAACAAGCCCTACATCGCGCAAAGCCATTTCCCCGAGCTGGAGCCGCTGCGAGAAAACGCCGCCGTGATCCGCGCCGAAGGCCTCGCGCTGATGGCCCATGCCCGGATGAAGGCGCCCGACCAGAAGGACGACGCCGGTTTCAACTCGTTCGCCAAGTCGGGCTGGAAGCGGTTCTACCTGAAGTGGTATGGCGACGCCCATCCTTCGGCGCAGCGGCTGTGTCCGCGCACCACGGAGCTGCTGGCCGCCATTCCCAACGTGAGCGCCGCGATGTTCACCACGCTGCCGCCGCGCGCCGTGCTCAATCCCCACAAGGATCCGTATGCCGGCTCGATGAGATACCACCTGGGCCTGGTCACGCCCAACGACGACGGCTGCTATATCGAGGTCGACGGCCAGCCCTACAGCTGGCGCGACGGCGAGGGCGTGATATTCGACGAGACCTTCGTCCACAAGGCCGAGAATCGCACCGACGTCGAGCGCCTGATACTGTTCTGCGACGTGGCACGGCCGATGCGATTCGGTTTCGCGCGCCGCTTCAACCACTGGTTCGGCCGGCATGTCGTGGCCGCGGCCAGCTCGCCCAACGAGCCCGGCGACCGCACCGGCCTGATCAACCGGCTGTTCTTCCTGTCCGACCGCGCCGGCCGGTTGCGCCGCCGCTTCAAGGCGTGGAACCGCACCGTCTACCAGGCGACCAAGGCCGGCCTCGCGGTGGTCCTGCTTGCCGCGCTGATCGTGCCCGGATCGGTGCGCACGATCCATCACGTGATGGCGGCCAAGGTGACCGGGCACGCCTCCGACGATCACGGCCGCGCGGCCGCCCCTTCTGCGAATTGAGACGCACTCGGGTGCCGAAGTCCTGCTCGGCAGGCCCACCGTTCCGCTACGATTCCGCTCAGGTTCCTCTTCCATCGTCCTGCCCGACGACCGCCCCTTGAGCTCCGAGACCGTCCTCTCCGAACTGCGCCTCACGACCCGTGCCGAGCACGACCGCATCGAGCGCATCCTGCGCCTGGCCGAGCCCATGCCGATCGAACGCTACGGCGCGATCCTGCGCGGCTTCGACGCGTTCCTGCGCGCCTGGGAGCCGCGCATCCGCGCCGCGCTGCCCGAACGCCTGCAGGGCTGGTTCCGCGCGCGCCGCCGCGGCGGCTTCGCCAGCGCCGACGTCGAATGGCTGCGCTCGGAGGCCGGCCTCGATCTGCGCGACATGCGCGCCCCCGCCGCCGCCACGCTGCCGCTGGGCGGCCTGCCCGAGGTGCTGGGCTCGCTGTACGTCATCGAAAGCGCCGCGCCGGGCGGCCGCGTGATCGCGCCGCAGCTCAAGCGCACGCTGGGCCTGGCGCAGGGCCGCGGCGCCAGCTACTTCCACGGCTTCGGCGGCGAGACCGGCGTGATGTGGAACAACTTCCGCGTGCTGGCGGCGCTGGAGGTCGGCGAATCGTCGCGCGCCACCGTGCTGGCCTGCCAGGGCGCCAAGCGCACCTTCGCGGCGCTGATCGAGCTGTTCGCGCCGCTGGCGGCCGACGCCGAGCCCGCCGCAGTCGAACCCCACGCCGCGCCGCAGCGGATCTCGCCCGCGCTGCTGAGGGCGTTCGGCGCCGCCGCCCCGCCCGCGCCGCAGGACGACGACCGCATCGACCTGCCGGACGACGTGCCCGAGGAAGGCGACACCGTGTTCGACCTGCCGTTCGACGAGCCGGCCGACGGCGCCGACGAGACGCAGCCCTTGCCGCTCTGAGCGGCTTGGCGGCTCGCCTAGGCGGCGCCGCAGCCCTGGCCCTCGAAGGTCCAGGTGCTGACCTTGCCGTTCTCCACCAGGAAGCGCGTGGTGCAGGTGACGGCCGTCGGCTGCCCCACCGGCGCGCTGACGCCCACGCCGCCGCCCACCGACGTGCGGCCGCTGCCGAAGCCGAAGCCGCCGATGGACAAGCTCACCGTGGGCGGCGGCACGGCGCCGTTGCTGACGACGTAGGTGAGCCATTTCGCGTTGCCGGCGGGCTCCTCCGCGAACGGCTTGCCCCAGCGGGCGCGCAGCGTGTCCTCGGGGGCGCCCTGCCACTGGCTCAACGCCTGCTCGTAGGCCGCGCCGTTGGACTGCGGCGCGGCGCAGCCGGCCACGGCGAGCACGAGGGGCAGCGATTGGATGGGGTTGCGGCGCATGGTCTTCTCCGGTCGAGGACGTTCCTGTGCGAATGATGCACCCTGCGCGCCAACGCGCTTGCCCGTCGCGGGCCGCGCCCTCGCCGGCCCGGTTCGCGCCAGGGCTTTATTCATGATGATTGACCTGCATTAATCATGATGGATAAACTTTATAAATCGAATCTCGCCAGGGAACTCCCATGCCGCGCGTCTCACGGGCCGAAGCCGAAAACCATCGCGAACAGATCACCGACGCCTCCGCCCGCCTGTTCCGCGAGCGCGGCGTCAAGGGCGTCAGCGTCGCCGACCTGATGGGGGCGGCCGGGCTCACCCACGGCGGCTTCTATGGGCACTTCGAGTCCAAGGATGCGCTGGCCGGCGTGGCCGTGGCGCGGGCGTTCGAGCAGTCGGCGCAGAAGTGGCGCAAGCGCGTCGCCGCCAAGCCCGACGCCGCCGCCCGCCGCGCGGTGCTGGTCGACCACTTCCTGGCCACGCAGAGCATCCGCAACGTCGGGATGGGCTGTCCCACCGTGTCGCTGGCCACCGACGTGTCGCGCGAGCCGGCCGGCGCGCCGATCCGCACCGCCTACCTCGACGGCCTCGAGGCCCTCGTGCAGATCCTGTCGGAGGCGGAGCCCGGCCCCGACGCCGCCGCGCGCCGCGAGGCCGCGCTGGCCGACTACGCCACGATGGTGGGCGCGCTGCTGCTGGCCCGCGCCACCGAGGGCGCGCCGCTGTCACACGAGCTGCTCTCGGCCGCGCGCGCACGGCTGCTCCCGGGCGATCCCCACGCCACCCCGCCCACCCACGAGTCCAAGGAAGCCTGAACGTGTTCGCCACCCCCGTCGCCCACTGGTTCGGCCGCCGCGGCATCCACTTCTCGTGGATCGTCATGGGCATCGCCTTCCTCACGATGCTCACCTCCTCGGCCGCGCTGGGGCTGCCCGGCGCATTCCTGCAGCCGCTCAGCAAGGAGTTCGGCTGGACCACCGACCAGATCTCCGGCGCGATCGCGCTGCGCTTCGCGCTGTACGGCCTGATCGGCCCGTTCGCCGCCGTATTGATGGAGCGCTACGGCCTGCGCCGCATCATCTGCAGCGCGCTGCTGCTCATCGCCACCGGCATGGTGCTGGCCACGCGCATGACTGCGCTGTGGCAGCTGGTGCTGCTGTGGGGCGTGGTGCTGGGCGTGGGCTCCGGGCTCACGGCGCTGGTGCTGGGCGCCACCGTGGCCAACCGCTGGTTCGAGCAGCGCCGCGGCCTGGTGATGGGCATGCTCACCGCGAGCTCGGCCACCGGGCAGCTGGTCTTCCTGCCGATCGCCGCCTCGCTGATCCAGAACCACGGCTGGCGCATGGCGGTCATCCCCGTCTTCACGAGCTGCCTGGTCGTGGCCGGCCTGGCGTTCTGCCTGCTGCGCGACCGCCCGAAGGAGCTGGGCCTGCTGCCCTTCGGCGCCGATCCGGTCCGGCTCGACCCGGCGCCGGCCGCGTGGCGGCCCGGATTCGCCGAGCCCCTGCGCACGCTGGCCATGGCCTCGCGCAGCGGCGCGTTCTGGGTGCTGTTCGGCACGTTCTTCGTCTGCGGCCTGAGCACCAGCGGGCTGATCCAGACGCACTTCATCTCGCTGTGCGGCGACTACGGCCTGGGCGCCTTGCCGGCCGCCTCGGTGCTGGCCACCATCGGCGCGTGCGACTTCGTGGGCACCATCGCGTCGGGCTGGCTGTCCGACCGCTACGACGTGCGCAAGCTGCTGTTCTGGTACTACGGCCTGCGCGGGCTGTCGCTGATGTGGCTGCCGCACTCCACGTTCACCGTGGTAGGGCTGTCGCTGTTCGCCGTGTTCTACGGGCTCGACTGGGTCGCCACGGTGCCGCCCACCGTGCGCCTGACGAGCGCCGCGTTCGACAAGCAGCGCGCGCCGATGATCTTCGGCTGGATCTTCGCGGGCCACCAGCTGGGCGGCGCCGTGGCGGCCTATGGCGCTGGCCTCACGCGCACCGTGATGCAGTCGTACAGCCCGGCGCTGTACGCGGCGGGCGCCACCTGCATCATCGCGGCGGTGTCCATCTTCCTGCTGCGCCGGCCGCCGTCGACCCGGCCGGCCTGAGCCTGATGCGAAATCACGGCCGTCTTCGGAGCGGCCGAGCACCGCTCATGGCGCCACCGTGCCGCTGCCCTCGGCCGGCTTCTCGTCGCCGCCCAGCAGCTCGCCGATCGCGCGCAGGTCGTCGACGCGATCGCAGATCGCCTTGAGCGCCATCAGGATCGGCGTGCCCAGCAGCAGCCCCCACACGCCCCACAGCCAGCCCCACGCGAGCACGCCGACGAAGACGACCACGGCGTTCAGGCGGCTCGTGCGGCTGGTGAGCCACGGCGTGATGACGTAGCCGGAGATGACGTGCAGCACGACCGAGACGCTGCCCACGGCCGCGGCCATCTGCGGCGTGCCGAACTGGAGCAGCGCGACCACCGCCGAGGTGCCGCAGATCACCACCGTGCCGACGTAGGGCACCAGGTTCATCACGCCGGCCAGCACGCCCCAGACCGCCGCGTTGTTGACGCCCAGCGCCCAGAACGCCAGCGCAGTGGCCACGCCCACCACCACGCTCGTGAGCAGCTGCACCAGCAGGTAGCGCTGGATCTGCTCGGTGATCTCGTCGAGCGCCTGCACGGTGATCTTGCGCTTGGCGAAGTCGGGCCCCGCGATGCGGGCGAGCTTGCGCCGGAACGTGTCGCCCGCGGCGAGCAGGAAGTAGGTGATGAACGCCACCACCACCGCCTGGGCCGCGGCCTGGGCCGCGTGCATCGTGCCGGCGAACAGGTAGTCCTGGATGTTGAAACCCGGCTTGACGATCTGCACCTTGGCCACGCCGGGCGTCGGCCTGGCGCTGTCGGTGGCCTGCGCCAGGGTCGCGGCGGCTTTCTGTACCTGGTCCATCGTCGACGGGCTCGGGTCGCGCAGCCGGGGATGCAGCGTGTCGCGCAGCTTCTGCGCCGCGTTCGGCAGCGACTCGATGAGGTTGTTGGCCTGGTCGCTGAGCGACCACGTGGTCCAGGCGAGGCCGCCGACGAGCGCGACCATCACCGCGGCGGCCCCCAGCGCGCGCGGAACGCCCGCCCGCACGAGGCGATCGACCAGCGGGGTCAGCGCGTAGCTGAAGAGCAGGCCCATCAGCACGGGGATCACGATCTCGGCGGCCCAGCGCAGCGCGTAGAGGCTCAGCAGCGAGGCGATGACGATCATCGACTTGTTGCGCACGTCGACGGGCATGTGCAGCAGCACGCGCTCCTGCTCGGGCGCCGTGTCGTCCGGCGCGGCGACGGTCTCCACGGGCAGCGCCAGCGCCTCCTTGGGCGCGGGAAAGACGTGCACGGCGTCGGTCATAAGGCTACCCTCCGCCTGACGGCTGCGGTGCGAGCGCCTGCTGGCGGCCGGGCGGCGCTCATCGGGGCGTCCCGGGGGTCGCTCCAGGAACGCCTGGACGGCTTGTGGTCATCGTCGTCTCCGCCATCATTGTCGAGTCCTGCCCAGTGTGGATCCGCCTCCCGGCGTACCCGGTAGGCCGAGCCCATCACCGCGTGTAGGACAGCCGGTGTTTCCGCCGGGCCGGGCGCGGCGCCGCTGCCATAATCGCTCGCGCAAGTCCGCCGTCGCGGGCACCCACCAGCCTCCGACCGAATGACCTCCGACTCCGTCTCGACCGCCACCGCGCCCGCGGCCACCCAGCGTGTCCTGCTGGTCGACGACAACGTCGACGCCGTGGAATCGATGGAGATCCTGCTGCAGGCCTTCGGCTACGAGGTGGCCACGGCCGTCCACCCCGACCTCGCGCTGGCCCAGCTGGAGGCCTTCGCGCCCGCCGCGGCGGTCATCGACATCGGGCTGCCCGGCATGGACGGCTACGAGCTCGCCGCCGAGATCCGCCGGCGCCTGGCCGGCAGGCCGATGCGCCTGATCGCCTTCACGGGCTACGGCGGCGCCGACGACATCGCGCGGGCCACCCGCGCCGGCTTCGACGCGCACCTGGTCAAGCCGGTCGACATCGATCGCCTGCTGGCCGTGCTCGGCGGCTCGTAGGTCGCCGCGGCGCCACGGCGCTTGCGCGGGCCTGAACGATCGTCTGCAGCGGACAACATGGCCGCCACGAGCTTCCTGGCGGTTGACCTGCGCAAGCCCGCGGCGTACCGTGGTACCCCGAGGACTTGCGAGAAGCGGGCCCTCGGCTCCGGCGCCGCCGCGTACGACTCGCAGAAGTCGTCCAGGGCTGCGGGGTCGGGCGGCTGAACAGCGAAGTGCCCGGCGGCGACAACCGCCGCCGGCGCGCCAGGGGAGCAAAAAGACAATGGCAAGGATCTATCTGATCGACGATCACCCGATCGTGCGCGCGGGTCTCAGCGCGCTGCTGCAGGGCGCCGGGCACACGATCGTCGGCGAGGGTGAGGACATCACGCAGGCGCTGTCGGAGGTCAACCGGCTGGCGCCCGACGTGCTCATGCTGGACCTGAACCTCGATGGCCGTTCCGGCTTCGAGGTGCTGGCCGAGATGCGGCGGCGCCAGATGTCCACCAAGGTCATCGTGCTGTCGATGTCCGACCAGCCGCGCAACGTCGCCGAGGCCTTGCGCATGGGGGCCTCGGGCTACGTACTCAAGGGATCGGCCAGCGTGGAGCTGGTGGCGGCGGTGGAGGCGGTGCAGCAGGGCCGCCGCTACCTCGGCGACGGCCTCACCGACATCGCCGTGCAGGGCCTCACCACCGACGCCGAACGCGGCGACACGTTGTCGCCGCGCGAGCGCCAGATCCTGGTGATGGTGGCCAGCGGCAAGTCGAGCGCGGCCATCGGCGACGTGCTCCACCTGTCGCCCAAGACGGTCGACACCTACCGCAGCCGCCTGATGGCCAAGCTCGCGCTGGCCGACGTGCCCGCGCTGGTGCGCTGGGCCATCCGCGAGAAGCTGATCGAGCTCTGATCCTGGCGGCCGCGGGATTCGATGACGCCACCGCGCCGGTGGCGCTGCATCGAGGGCCGCGCCCCGCGCCCTTGCGTCAGGAGCCTGCGAGCGCGCCCGTCTCCTGCAACGTGCTCGGGCGCGCCCGCGCCACGATCGCCTGCGCCAGCGCGGCGTAGAGCGGGCGCGCGATCCAGCGCGAGACCAGGCGCGCCAGCCATTGGCGCCAGTCGGCGAGGTCGCCACGCATCGCGGCGACCACGTCGGGCTGCGGCGCGTGAGGGTGTTCGGGTAGGGTCATCGGGACACCTGCAAGTATTTGTGCAAATGTACCCGTCCGCGGGCGCCGCCAGAGGAGCCGCTGAAGGCAAGCCTTCGTTCAGTAGTGCGGCGGCACGTCCTCGCGCGGGTCGCGCGTGGCGCCGCCGCCGGTGTCGGGCGCGCGGTCCTTCAGCTTGCCAACCTCGCGGATCAGCAGGTCGATCTGCTCCTGCTGGCGCGCCACCAGGTCGTTGAGATGATCGAGCAGGTCCTCGCTGAAGCTCGCCTTGACTTCGAGGTCGGTGAGGCGCTTGTCGGTGTCGTCGTTCGCGTGCGGCATGCCGGCATTGTGGAACAGCGGCCGCGACACGTCCGGTTGCTGTGTTGCTGCCCCGTCAAGCCCATGCATCTCCACGTGATGTTCCTGCATCAGGGTCAACTCGCGCCGCGCGGACCTCGTTGAACCGGTACGAACAAGACAACCCGTTCGCGACCGACACACACACACCACCCAGGAGCACCGCATGAACCGCAATCTTCTCGTGACCGCCCTGATCGCGACCACCGCCTTCGGCAGCAGCTTCGCCGCCTCGGCCCAGACCAACGCCGCCACCACCACCCAGCGCGACGTCAACCAGGAACAACGCATCGAGAACGGCCTGCAGAACGGCACGATCACGACGCGCGAGAACGCCGCGCTGCAGCGCGACGAGGCGCACGTCGACAAGCTGCAGGCCAGGGACATGAAGAACGGCCCGATGACCCCGGCCGAGAAGGCGCAGCTGACCGCCGCACAGAACAAGACCAGCAGCGACATCCACCAGGCCAAGACCAACGGCATCAACGGCAATCCGCTGTCGGCATCGTCGCAGCGCGCGCAGGCCGACACGCAACGCAACATCGACCAGCAGCAGCGCATCGCCAACGGCGTCAAGGACGGCAGCCTGACGAACCATGAGGCGGCCAGCCTGGAACGCGGTCAGTCGCACGTCGACGCCAAGGAAGCGCGCGCCGGCGCCAACGGCCACGTCAGCGCGGGTGAGCAACGTCGCATCGCGCGCAGCGAAAACCGGCAGAGCGCCCGCATCTACAACAAGAAGCACAACGCGCAGACCAAGGGCTGAACGTCCGAGCGGAACGCCCCGTTCGTTTCGCACGGACGAAAAAAGGGCCGCGATTCGCGGCCCCTAAAATTTCACCCCGGAACATCACCTCAGGAAGTACTTCGGGCTCCTGGCATCGTGAGATGTCCGGAGCACGATCGCATCCGACCCTGCCCTCCAGCGCGTCGGAAAGCGAATGTTCCGTCGCTATTGTTGTCGACCGTGCGCGCCTCGTGCTGCGGTGTTTTCCCTGTCGCGACGCCGCGCGCGCCCGGGTTCGACCGCGCATTCCGTCACGCTCGACGCCGGCCGGGCCGAACGCCTCGATCCCCTATGATCGGCGCTCCTCGATCCTGAATCCGACCTGAATGCTCACGCTCCTGCGCCGCGAATCGTCCCTCCTGGCAGCGGCCGCCGCCCTGTGCGCGGCCTGGCCGCTGGAGCACGCGATCGTGGCGGCCGGACAGGGCGTGTCGCTCGCCGCATCGATCGCGCTGATCGCCGCGATCCTGTTCGCGTCGGTGCGCGTGGCGCATCACGCGGAGACGCTGGCCGAGCGGCTCGGCGAGCCCTACGGCACGATGGTGCTCACGCTCAGCGCGGTGCTGGTGGAGGTGGTGATCCTGGCCATCATCATGCAGGAGTCGCCCTCGCCCACGCTCGCGCGCGACACGATCTATTCGGCGGTGATGCTGGACATCAACGCGCTGCTGGGGCTGTCGGCGCTGCTGGGCGGCCTGCGCCACGGCGAGCAGCCGTACAACGTCGACTCGGGCAACACCTACGTCGTGATGATCCTCACCGGCCTCGGCGTGGCCATGGTGCTGCCCGCCTTCGTGCCGGCCGCGCACTGGCAGGCGTATTCGCTGTTCACGATCATCGTGATGGTGCTGCTGTACGGCCTGTTCCTGCGCCTGCAGACCGGGCGCCACAGCTACTTCTTCAGCTACAGCTACGCCCAGAAGCCGCAGGGCGCGGCGGCGCTCGCCGCGCACGAGGCCTCGCACGGCGCGGCGCATCCCGCGGGCAGCCTCGCGCCGCCGCTCACCGGCATCGCCGCGGGCATCGTCCTGATCGGGCTGCTGTCGGAGGTGATGGCCAAGACGCTGGAGACCGGCCTGGCCGGCACCGGCGCGCCCCCCATCCTCGCGCCGCTGGTGGTGGCGACGATCTCGGCCAGCCCCGAGATCCTCACCGCGCTGCGGGCCGCGCTGGGCAACCGCATGCAGCCGGTGGTCAACATCGCGCTGGGCGCCTCGCTGTCCACCGTCGTCCTCACGGTGCCGGTGATCGAGGCCCTGGCGCTGCTCACCCACCATCCGATCGAGATGGCGCTCACGGTGCCGCAGATGGTGATGACGTTCCTCACGCTGCTCGTGGCCATGATCAACATCCACGACGGCGAGACCAACGCCATCGAGGGCCTGACGCACTTCGTGCTGTTCGCCGCGTTCCTGATGCTGTCGGCAGTCGGCGTCTGACCTACCGAATTCGTTCGTCGGTGAGCGCGCTGGTCACCGCCAACTCCAGGTCCTCGGGCGAGAACGGCGTGACGCGACGTGCTCTGGACGCACGCCCACGCCGATGAACCACGCGGGGATGCGGCGCAGCAGCGGCACGCGGCTCACCAGCTTCAGGAAGCCCGGCATGCGCACCGGCCCCTGGGTGGCCAGGACGGGCGCGATCAGCCGGTCCTGCAGCGCCAGTTGCATGCGCTGCACCACGCGCACCGGCCACTCGCGGCGGCGCTGCACGCGTTGCAGCGCCGCGAGGTCGAGCGTGCCCTCGCGCAGCGGCCCGGCCAGCAGCCGCGCCGCCGCCACCGCGTCCTGCACGGCCAGGTTGATGCCCACGCCGCCGATGGGCGACATCGCGTGCGCGGCGTCGCCGATGCACAGCAGGCCCGGCCGGGCCCATTCGCGCAGCCGGTCGACCGTCACGGCCAGCGGCTTGACCTGGTCCCAGTCGGCCAGCTCCTTCACGCGCTCGCCCAGCCACGGCGACAGCCCCAGGATCGAGGCGTGCAGCGCCTCCATGCCGCGCCCGCGCACGGCGTCGAACGAGCCCTTGGGGATCAGCAGCGCGCATTGCCAGTAGTCGCCGCGCGCGATCATCACCAGCATGCGGCCGGCGTCGATCTGGCCGAACAGGTCGGGCGGGTCGTCGGGCCGGCGCGACACGCGCATCCACAGCACGTCCATCGGCGCCCCGAAGTCCTGCGGCTCGAGGCCGGCCTGCTCGCGGATCGTCGAATGGCGGCCGTCGGCGCCCACGACCAGCGTGGCGCGCACCTCCAGGTCGCCGTCGGGCGTCCGCGCGACCAGGCCCGCCACCCGGCCGCCGTCCTGCACGAGCGTGTGGGCGGCCGCCTGCATCACCAGGTGGAAGGTGGGGAGCTTCCTGGCGTGGCCGGCGAGGAAGTCCAGGAAATCCCACTGCGGCATCATCATCAGGAACTTGCAGTGCGTGGGGACGTGGCGGAAGTCGGCGATGTGCGCCTGTTCCCGGCCCACGCGCACGGACACGTCGCGCAACTCGTCGTGGGGGCGGCGCAGGAACTCCTCCAGCAGGCCGAGCTCGTGCATCACGTCCAGCGTGGACGGGTGGATGGTGTCGCCGCGGAAGTCGCGCAGGAAGTCGGCATGCTTCTCCAGCACCACCACGTCGACGCCGGCGCGGGCCAGCAGGTAGCCCATCATCATGCCGGCCGGACCGCCCCCGGCGATGACGCAATCGGTTTTCATTCGGTTCACGGAACAAATCCTTCGCGAGGCACTCCTACCCGGACAACGGAAACGGTCCGGGGTCGGCAAGGCTCGAACCCGACCCGCGGCTGACCAGCGATTGAAGGCGAATCGCAAGCCTGCCGCAGGCCCCCATTAACATTTGTATAAATGTTTCTGTTAAGGTCGAGCTGTCACCCCCAACCGCCGCACCGCGGCCCGCCTTTCATGCAAAACGCTGCCCTTACCGCCGTCTTCGCCCGCATCGCCACCACCGCCGCGCCCGCCGCAGCCGCGCTGGCCCTGGCCGCCTGCGCCAGCACGCCGGTCGCCCCGCCGCCCGCGCCGGCCCCGGTCGTCGCCGCCACGCCGGCGCCCGTCGCCGCGCCCGCGCCGACCCCGGTCGCCCCGCCGGCCGCCACGCCGCTGCCGGCCTACCTCGACCCGAACAATCCGGTCTCGCAGCAGCGCAGCGTCTACTTCCCGTTCGACAAGGATACGTTCAACGCCGCCGACAAGGCCGTCGTCGAACTGCAGGGCCGCTACCTGGCCCAACATCCGGAGGTGCACGTCACCGTCTCCGGCAACACCGACGAGCGCGGTGGCAGCGAATACAACCTGGCCCTCGGCCAACGCCGCGCGCAGAGCGTCAAGAGCGCGCTCGGCTTGCTGGGCGTCCAGGACGCACAGGTCGAGGCCATCAGCTACGGCAAGGAAAAGCCCAAGGCCACGGGGCACGACGAGGCCGCGTGGCAGCAGAACCGTCGGGCGGACGTCGTCTACCCCACGAAGTGACGCAATGAGTGTGTGTCGACCGGCGTGTGGTGCGCCGGTCGTTTTCGGGAGCGCTGGGTTCATCTCAGCTTCGGACGCCTTGACGGGCGTCCGCTTTTTTGTGCGCCGCGCTTCCACATTCAGCCCGAGAACTACCCCGAACGCGTGACCTTGCCCGACAGGGCCGCCACGTATCATCCGCCCATGGTTCCACGCACCAAGCCCACCATCGCCGCCGCCAACGACAGCGAGGAGGCTGCCGTCGCCGTGCTGCGCCAGTTCCGCCAGGTGTTCAACGCCGTCAAGTCGCACTTCCAGCAGGTGGAGAAGACGGTGGGAATGGGCGGCGCCCAGGTCTGGGCGCTGAGCGTCGTGCGCGAGCAGCCCGGCATCGGCGTGGGCGCGCTGGCCAAGGCCATGTCCATCCACCAGTCCACCGCCAGCAACCTGGTGCGCACGCTGATCGACCGCGACATGGTGGTCGCCGTCAAGCAAGGCGCCGACCGCCGCGCGGTGCAGCTGAACCTGCTGCCCGCCGGCGCCAAGGTGCTCAAGAACGCGCCCGGCCCGTTCGCGGGCCTGCTGCCCGACGCCCTGAAGTCGCTGCCGCCCGACACGCTGGCGCGCCTGCGGGTCGACCTGGCGCAGCTGATCGTGGCGATCGCCGCCGACGAGGCCGGCGCGTCGATCCCGCTGTCCGACAACCTCTGAGACGCTCGGGTCGCCCGAGGCCCATCGCTTCGCCTGCATCGCGCCGCCGCGACGGCGACCCGGCACGGCGAGCCGGTGCCTCAGAGCAGGTCGGCGGCCACCGGCTCGATGGCATCGTCATCGATCTCGGAGTCGATCTCGTTGTCGAAGGCGGCCAGGTCCTTCGCGCCGATCTTCGGGATCAGCGGGCGATCCAGCGGACGATAGACCTTGCGGTTCAGGCGATTCAGGCGTTCCGAACGTTCGACGGCCTGGAGGATGGTCTCCGGGTCGGTCATCATCACGAACGGGTTCGAGCGGGTCGAGGCTTGCATGATCGGTACTCCAGGTCATTCGTCGGACGAAGCGGTGAAAAACTGCTTCATTCCATGGACTGGACTCTAGGGCCCGCCCCTTCGAATCTGTAGTCGGCCCGGCGCCAGACCGCGTGTCGGCGAACTTCCTACAAAGGGGTCGGAATCGATGCCGCGTCTGCCGCTTCGCTGCAGGGACACTCGCGCGGGGAACGCCCTTCTTTTCGGGCATTTCCGTTCCTGCCCGGCACGTCAGGAGTTCTCGACGGCCGCCACGGGCGGGTATCCTCGGCGCGCGAAAGACACCTGAGCATCCCGCCCCATGACCATCCTCACCACCGCCCGCCTGCGCCTGGAGCCCCTGGCCGACATCCATCTCGTCGAGTTCAACGCGATGAACTCCGACCCCGAGGTGATGCGCTATCTGTCCGGCAAGCCCGAGACGCTGGACGAGTCGCGCGCCGTCATCGGGCGCGTGAAGGCGCGCTGGGCCGCGCTCGGCTACGCGTGGTGGGCGCTCATCGTTCGAGACACCGGCGAACTGGCGGGCGCGGGCATCCTGCAGAACCTGCGGCGCGAGGCCACGTTGCAACCCGACCTGGACTGCCCGCTGGAGATCGGCTGGCGCCTGCACCGCGACCACTGGGGCCGCGGCTTCGCCTCCGAGGCCGCGTTCGCGATCGCCGCGCAGGCGTTCGACGCGCTGCACGCCGAAGAACTGCTGGCGGTCTGCCACCCCGACAACAAGGCCTCGTCGACCGTCATGCAGCGGCTGGGCATGCAGTCGCAGGGCCTGCAGCGCTGGTACGGCAAGGAGGTAGCGACCTACCGGATCGACGCCGCGCAGTGGCGTGCCGTGGCCGCGGCGCGTCGGGCCGCGTCCGCCTGACGCGCCGGCGGCGCGACTATTTGGCCGCCGCGCCCGGCTTCAGGCGCGCCGCCAGCCGCTCGCGCCCGGCGCTCGCCGCGAACGCCGACGCGTCCATGCCCAGGTCGTTCTTCAGCGTGCGGTCGCCGCCGGCGGCCAGCAGGGCGTCAACCGCCTCCTCGTTGCCGTAGCGCGCCGCCATCATCAGCGGCGTGGAGCCGTTGGGCGAGCGCGCCTCCAGCACGGCGCCCTTGGAGAGCAGCAGCCTGACGATGGCCGCGCTGCCGCCGGTGGCCGCGTAGTGCAGCGGCGACCAGCCGTCCTTCTGCACCGCGGCGCCGTGCGCCACCAGCGCCGTGGCGGCGTCGACCTCGGCCTTGAGCGCGGCCATCATCAGCGGTGTCTCGCCGGCGTGGTTGCGGATGTCGATCTGGATGCCCTTGGCGTCCCACAACACCTTGGCCACCTTCAGCGACTCGCCCTGCAGCGCCAGGATCAGCGCGGGCTGGCCGTGCGTATCGAGCTGGTTCGGATCGAGCCCGGCCGCGAGCATGCGCGAGACGGCGTCGGCGTTGTCGACGTTGACGGCGCGGAAGAAGTCGACGCTGTCGTAGGTGCCGGCGAAGGCGGTGCAGGCCGACAGCGCGCAGATGGCGATGGCGGCGGACAGGCGGAGGCGAAGGGACATGGCGTGGAGGTCTCGGTGGATGCTCGACGAGGCCGGCGGGGCCGGCTCAGGCTGGCGGAGGGCGTTCAAACCCTCTCCGGGACTGTCACACGGAAAAGTTGCTCGAAGTTTAAGCGCGTCGCGTCGGCCACCGCCGCGGCGGGAATCCCCTTGAGCTCGGCGATCAGGTGCGCCACGTGCGGCACCCAGGCGGGCGTGTTGGTCTTGCCGCGGTGCGGCACCGGCGCCAGGTAGGGGCTGTCGGTCTCGATCAGGCAACGATCCAGCGGCACGTAGCGCGCCACCTCGCGCAGCTCCGCCGCCGTCTTGAAGGTGAGGATGCCGGAAAACGAGATGTGGAAGCCGAGGTCCAGCGCCGCCCGCGCGACGTCCATCGATTCGGTGAAGCAATGGAACACGCCGCGCGAGGCCGGGCCCGGGCCCTCGTTCCCGGCGCGCAGCACGGCCAGCGTATCGTCGCTGGCCTGGCGCGTGTGGATCACCAGCGGGAGATCGCGCTGGCGGCCGGCGCGGATGTGCACGCGGAAGCGCTCGCGCTGCCATTCCATGTCGGCGATGCTGCGGCCCTCGAGGCGGTAGTAGTCGAGGCCCGTCTCGCCGATGGCGATCACGCGCGGGCGGGCGGCGCGTTCGCACAGCCAGGCCACGTCGGGCTCGTCCATGGCCTCGGTGTCGGGATGCACGCCCACGCTCGCCCACAGGTTGTCGTGGGCGGTGGCCAGCGCGTGCACGGACTCGAACTCGTCCATGCTGGTGCAGATGCACAGCGCGCCGCCGACGTCGGCCGCGCGCATGTCGGCGAGGATGGCGTCCAGGCGCTCGTTCAGCTCGGGGAACGCGAGATGGCAGTGGGAGTCGATGTACATGGCTCAGGCGTCATCCTGCGACTGCGCGCAGGACGGCGCCGACGCGGGGATTCAGATGGTCTGCGTGGGCTTCGACGACGAGATGGAGGTGCCCAGCACTTCCTCGATGCGCAGCTTGAGCAGGCGCGTCTTCTCGTCCACCGGGAAGCGCACGCCGACGCCCTGCGTGCGGCCGCCCGGCGCGTTGGCCGGCGTCAGCCAGCCCACCTTGCCCGCCACCGGATAGCGCTGCGGGTCGCCCGGCAGCGTGAGCAGCAGGTAGATGTCGTCGCCCAGCGAGTAGTCGCGCGTGGTGGGCACGAACAGGCCGCCCTCGGCGAAGATGGGCATGTAGGCGGCGTACAGCGCGCCCTTTTCGCGGAAGACGAGCTGGATGACGCTCGGCCGCGCCGAAGCCGGCGGCGGCGAAGGCATCACTGAATTCGGTTCATCTGGCATCGTGGCCCTAGTGTAGCGACGTTGGCGCCGCACGGCCGCGCCGCGGCGGCCGGTTACCCGTGGCTTTTTCCGCGTTCGGATGCCCGTCCACGGCGAGCGTCCCTGGTGCGGCCTCGGCTTCACGCGGCCGCGATATCCTCCTCGACCTCCGCGGCCCCACGGCCGCCACCTCGAGAGGAACAGTCCATGAGCGCACAGTTCGAGTCCGACACCCGCCCCGCCGACGCGCCCGACCTGCGCCGGCGCGGCTTCGTCGCCGCCACGGTGGCCACCGGCATGGCCGCCACCACCCTGCCCGTGGCCGCCCTGCCGGCCGGCCCGGCGGTGACCGAGAAGAACGTCACCATCAACACGCCCGACGGCACCTGCGACGCGGCGTACTTCCACCCCGCGGCCGGCAAGCACCCCGCCGTGATCCTGTGGACGGACGCGTTCGGCCTGCGGCCCTCGATGCGCGACATGGGCCGCCGCCTGGCCGCCAGCGGCTACGCGGTGCTGGTGCCCAACCCGTTCTACCGCGTCGGCAAGGGCCCGTTCTACGAGACGGCCGCCAACGTCGACTTCAAGGACAAGGCCACCTTTGCCAAGATCGGCCCGCTGATGGGATCGATCGGCGCGCCCGGCGCCGCCGAGAAGGACGCCGTGGAGTTCGTCAAGTTCCTCGACGCGCAGCCCGAGGTGGACAAGGGCCGCAAGATCGGCACCCAGGGCTACTGCATGGGCGGCGCGCTGGTGCTGCGCACCGCCGCGACGGTGCCCGAGCGCATCGGCGCCGGCGCGTCGTTCCACGGCGGCGGCCTGGTCACCGACAAGCCCGACGCGCCCTACACGCTCGCCCCGAAGATCAAGGCGCAGCTGCTGATCGCCATCGCCGGCAGCGACGACGAGAAGCAGCCGGACGCCAAGGACAAGCTGCGCAAGGCCTTCGACGACGCACACGTGAACGCCCGCGTGGAGGTGTTCGCCGAGCAGCACGGCTGGTGCGTGCCCGACATGCCGCAGAACGAGGGCAAGCCGATCTACAACCAGGCCGACGCCGAACGCGCCTGGAGCGAGCTGCTGGCGCTGTACAAGACCGCGCTGGGCTGAGCCGGATCCGCGATCAGGCCGGCGTCGACGCGCCGGCCGCGCGGAACTTGCGCATGCACGCGAGCCGGATCGTGGGCGAGTGCTGCACCTGCTCCACCACCTCGTAGCCGTGGCTGAGGTAGAAGCGCACGTTGCCCACCATCACCATGTTGGTGGTGAGATCGAAGCGCTCGGCGGCCGGATGCGCATCCTCGATGGCGCGCAGCAGCCGCGCGCCCAGGCCCTTTCCCTGCGCCTCGGGCGCCACCATCAGCACGCGGATCAGGCAGGCCGAGCCGGTGACGATGCCGCGCACGGAACCCAGCAGGCGCTCGCCGTCCACCGCCTTCAGCACGGTGGCCATGCGGATGTGCTCGCGCAGGCTCTCGACGGTCTCCTGCAGCGGCGGGATCTCCCACATCTGGCTGGCGCGGGCCTCGGGCTCGAACGCAATCTTCTGGAGGGCCAGGATGGCCGGGGCATCGGCCAGTTCGGCGGGAACGACGGCGAGGGTCTCGGAAAACGTCATGGGTTCTGGAGTCGGTTCAGGAGATCCTGGGTCGGGTAGCCGTCGGCCGGCACACCCAGCGCGCGCTGGTACGCGCGCAGCGCCTGGCGCGTGGCCGGGCCCATCTGGCCGTCGGCAGCGCCGGCGCCGAAACCACCGTCGTTGAGCGCGGACTGCATCGCCCTGAGCTGGTCGCGCGACAGCGGGGTCAGGTCCTTGGGCCAGGCGCCCTGCACGCCCGGACCGCCGGCGATGCGCTGGGCCAGCAGGCTCACGGCCAGTGCGTAGCTGGTGGAGTTGTTGTAGCGCAGGATCACGCGGAAATTGGGGCCCACCAGGAAGGCCGGGCCGCGCGCGCCGGCGGGCATCAGGATGGCGCCGTCGGGGAAGTCGGGCAGCGGCGTGCCGTCGAGCGACTGCACGCCTTCGGAGGCCCATTGCGCGCTGGTCTGGCGCAGCGCGTCGTCGGCGCGGCCGGCGTCGAAGCCGTCGGGCAGCTTCACCTCGGTGCCCCAGGCCTGCCCGACCTGCCAGCCCGAGCGGGCCAGGAAGTTGGCGGTGGACGCGGTGACGTCGGGCATGCTGCCCCAGATGTCGCGCCGGCCGTCGCCGTCCGCGTCCACCGCGTACGCAAGGAAGGCGCTCGGCAGGAACTGCGTCTGGCCCATCGCGCCGGCCCAGGAGCCGATCATGTGCGCGCGGTCGATGTCGCCGCCCTGCAGGATCTTCAGCGCCGCCATCAGCTGGGTGCGCGCCCAGGCCTCGCGGCGGCCCTCGAAGCCCAGCGTGGCGAGCGCGTCGATGGTGGGGATGTCGCCGTAGTTGGCGCCGTAGTCGCTCTCCATGCCCCAGATCGCCACGATGGTGGCCTGCGGCACGCCGTAGGCCGCCTCGGCCGCCGCCAGCGCGGCCTGCTGCTCGGCGAGCTTCTGCTGGCCGCGCAGTACGCGGGCGGGCGACACGATGGCGTCCACGTAGTCCCACACGGCGCGCGTGAATTCGGGCTGCTTGCGGTCGGCGTCCACCGCGCGCGCCACGTAGCGGGCGCCGTCGAAGGCCTGGTGCAGCGTGGCGTCGTCGATGCCGGCGGCGCGCGCCGAATCCATGAAGCCCGCCACCCAGCGCTCGAAGCCCTGCTGCAGCGCGAGCTGCTCGGGCGACACGCCGGCGGCCTGGGCCGACTCGGCCGTGACCGGCGCCGGCTGCGGCGTGGTCGAGGGCGGGCTGGCGCAAGCGGTCAGCGCCACGGCGGCCACGGTGGCCACGTGGTGCCAGGGCCGGGAGGGCCGCGCGGAGGAAGGAGCGTGCATGCGTCGATTCTCGCCTTCAGGAAGCATCGCCTTGTGACCGCGGCGCGACGGCGGAAGTTTCGTCCACGTGGCAGGTCTCGCGCGACATGGCCCCGGCCAGCGAGCGCACCCGCTGGACGGCGCCGCTGCGGTCGTCGAACTCGGCCAGCAGCAGGTCCAGCGCGCCGGCGGCCCGGGCCGCCTCGACCGGCTGCCACGGCGCGCCCAACGCCGCCCACTGCGCGTCGTCGAGCAGCATCTCGCCGGTGAGGAACAGCTGGCGACCCGCGTCGCCATGCTCGAACGACGCGGCCACGGCGAGCCCCGCATCGGCCGGACGGCACAGGCCGTGCGCCATCGCCTGGTCGAACACGACGAGGTCGCCCGGCGCGAGCGCCACGCGCAGGCCCGTGTGGGGCTGCACGAACTCGACCTCGGCCACGTCGAGCGCCAGGATCCAGAACAGGCTGCGCGACCAGTGGCGCGCGACGTCGTTGTGGAAGCCCGCGCCGCGCGAGGCGAGCCAGTCGACGCGCGTGGCCACGCTGCGCGCGTAGGCCGCCGGGTCGTCGCCGAGCACGCGCGTGACGCGCAGCGCGTCGGCGACCGCGCGCGCGAGATCCGGGCCCGGCGGCAGCAGGGTCGCCAGCTCGTCCCACGTCGTGGCCGCGTAGTCGACCGAGAACGCCTCGGCGATGTCGACCTTCGCGTAGCCCGCGCGCGCGAGGCGCCCGCGCGTGGCCGCATCGAGCGGGCCGGTGGCCACCACGTGCACGCGCCCATACGGTGCGCGGGCGTCGAACGCATGGCACGGCTCGTCGCTGCGGACCGCGAACGTGCGGAACGGCGCCGGCGCCGCGAAGGCGTCGGCGGCCAGGCAACGATGGGGCGGTGGCGGGGACATCCCGCCATTGTCGGGGCAGCCGAGGACTACTTGAGCTTGAGCTCCTGCAGCTCCATCTCGCCCATGAGCTTGCGCATCGCCTTGCGCTCGCCCGACTCGGCCGTCATCTTGCGATTGTCCTTGGCCATGAACGCCTCGTAGCGCTTCTGCATCTCGAGCTGCTGGGCATTGCTCAGGTAGTCCTTCCCCTCCACCGCCAGGATCAGGTCCGGCTCGCCGGCGCGCGCGTTGTTCACCCGGAACACGTGGTAGGAGACGATGTACCCCTCCTTCATTCCGAAGTCGCTGGACTTCTTGTACTCGCGGTCCAGGAAGTCCATGTAGCTCTCGAACTGGCCCGGCTCGATCTGCACGTTGGTGAACGTCCAGACGGTGCCCGGTGTGTAGCTGGACGACTGGGCCTGGGCCGACGTCCCGAGCAGCAGCAAGACGGCGGCCGAAGCCAGCTTCAACGCGTTGACGAACTTCATGATGGGGAATCCTCCGTCACCAAGACGCGCTGGTGACTGCGCTGGCACCGTGATGGGCGCGCGCCAGCTTGCGCGCCGCGCAGGCGTTGCGCAACAAGGTGTTTCCCCTCGGCAGAGCGCCTGAACCGCGCCACCGGATCCACCGGCGCGGCGCCCTGCGTTACGCTAGGCGCATGGACACCGTCGTGCTGCACCTGGACATCCGCGGCGTCGTGCAAGGCGTCGGCTACCGCTGGAGCATGGTCCAGGCGGCCCGCCGCCTGGGCGTCGCGGGCTGGGTGCGCAACCGCCGCGACGGCTCGGTGGAGGCCATGGTGGCCGGCCCACAGGCCGCCCTCGACCAGATCGTGGCCTGGGCCCGGCGCGGCCCGGACGGCGCGGCGGTCAGCGGCGTCGAGGTGCGGCCGGGCGAAGGCGTGTTCGACGCATTCGAGCAGCGGCCCAGCGCATGACCCCGCGCCGCCCCGCCCCGCGCCTGCCCGGGATCGCGCCCGACCGCTGCACCGGCTGCGGCCGCTGCGTGGCCGCGTGCGAGCCGCGGGTGCTGAGCCTGGAGACGCGGGCGGATTGGCGCAAGGGCGCCGTGCTGCACGACCGCGCCGGCTGCACGGGCTGCAGCCTGTGCGCGGTGCGCTGCCCGTTCGATGCGATCGAGATGCGTCGACCGGCCTAGGCGGAGCGCCCGCGCGGCCTGGTCCAGACCGCCTTGGCCTCGGCCAGCAGGCTGTCGGTGATCAGCGGCGCGTTGAACGGGTGCTCGTCGTGGCGCGCCAAGCGGGCCAGCGATTGCGACCAGTCGGCCAGCCTGGGCCAGGCCGCCGCGGGCGGCAGGCTGCTGGCCGGGAAGTAGCGCGGCGCCGAGCCGGCGGCCATTGCCATCGCGTCGTGGCACAGCTTCTGCAGCACCTCGCGCAGGCGCGGCACCGTGGCGCCGGCCGGCGGATCCCAGCGGCCATCGGCGATGCGTTTCGGCAGCGCCAGCCACGCAGCGGCGTCGAAGCCGTCGGCGGCCAGGCGGCGCGCGGCCAGCGGATGGCCGCCAGCGGCCGCCAGCAGCACCGGCGGGTTGGCGACGCCCTGCCCTTCGAGCCAGGTCAACGCCTGCTCGGGCGTGGGCCCGGCGAACAGGATGCGCTGGCAGCGGCTGCGCAGCGTGGGCAGCAGGCGCTCGGCGTCCTCGGCCACGAGCAGCAGGCGCACGCCCTGCGGCGGCTCCTCCAGTGTCTTCAGCAGCGCGTTGGAGGCGACGAGGTTCATCGCGTCGGCCGGGAACAGGAGCAGCACCTTGGCGCGGCCGCGCGACGAGCTCTTCTGCGTCCAGCCGATGGCGTCGCGCACGGCCTCGATCCTGATTTCCTTGCTGGGCTTCTTCTTGCCCGCGCCGTCGCCGGCCTCGGGCGCGTCGCCGCCGCCCACGCTCCAGCCCAGCTCCACCTGGGTCAGCTCGGGCAGCAGCGCGCGGAAGTCGGGATGGCTGTTGCTGGCCAGCAGGTGGCAGGCGGTGCAGCGGCCGCACGGCGCGTCAGTACCGGCGGTCTCGCACAGCCACGTGCGCGCCACGCGCAGCGCCAGCTCGAACACGCCCGCGCCGGGATTGCCCTGCACCAGCAGCGCGTGGCCGCGCTGGCGGGTGGCGATGGCGTGCGCGGGCTCGGCGAGCCAGGGCAGCGCGGCGGCGTCAGGCGCGGCGGTCATCGCTCGCCTCGGGTTGCGCGAACCAGCCGCGCGACGCCAGCGCCGCGATGGCGTCCGCGCGCACGGCCTCGCGCGCCTGCGCGGCGTCGATGCGCGCGAAACGCGCGGGTGTGGCCAGCGCGCGCTGCGCGTAGCCGTCGCGCACGCGCGTGAAGAAGGCCTCGTCCTCGCGCTCGAGCCTGTCGGCGCTGCGCACCGCGGCGCGGCGGCGCGCGGCCTCCGCCGGGGCGACGTCGAACCACAGAGTCAGGTCGGGCTGGCGGCCTTCCTGCACCCACGCTTCCAGCTGCGACAGCACGGCGGCGTCGAAGCCGCGGCCCGCGCCCTGGTAGGCGAAGGTGGCGTCGGTGAAGCGGTCGCACAGCACCAGCGCGCCGCGCGCGAGCGCCGGCTCGATGACCGTGCGCAGGTGGTCGCGGCGCGCGGCGAACACGAGCAGCGCCTCGGTGAGCGCGTCCATGGGCTCGTGCAGGAACAGCTCGCGCAGGCGCTCGGCCAGCGGCGTGCCGCCGGGCTCGCGCGTGAGCACCACTTCCACGCCGCAGGCCCGCGCCCAGTCGGCCAGCGCCTCGATGTGCGAGGACTTGCCGGCGCCGTCGATGCCTTCGAAGGTGATGAAGCGGCCTGGCGCGACAGCGGCAGGGTGTTCGCCGGCACTCATTTTTTGGGGCCTCGGATGTACTGGTTCACCGCCGCATTATGGGCGTTGAGCGTGTCGGAGAAGACGCTGGTGCCGTCGCCGCGCGAGACGAAGTACAGCGCCTTGATGGGCTCGGGCCGCACGGCGGCGCGCAGCGCGTCGCGGCCGGGCAGCGCGATGGGCGTGGGCGGCAGGCCCTGGCGGGTGTAGGAGTTGAACGGCGTGTCGGTCTGCAGGTCGACCTTGTGCAGGTTGCCGTCGTAGGCCTCGCCCAGGCCGTAGATGACGGTCGGGTCGGACTGCAGCGGCATGCCCAGGCGCAGCCGGTTGGAGAACACCGCGGCCACCTTGCCGCGGTCGGAGGCCGCGCCGGTCTCCTTCTCCACCACCGAGGCCAGCGCGAGTGCCTCGTCGGCGCTCTTCAGCGGCGTGTCGGCGGCGCGCAGGGCCCACGCGGCCTGCAGCTGGCGCTCCAGCGCGTCGTGGGCGCGCTTGAGCACGAGGATGTCCTGCACGCCGCGGCTGTAGACGTAGGTGTCGGGGAAGAAGCGGCCTTCGGCCTTCTCGTCGGGCGCGCCGATGGCGGCCATCAGCTGCGCGTCGGTCATGCCGGCCGTGGTCGGCTTGAGGTTGGGCGCGGCGGCCAGCGCGGCGCGCATCTGTTTCACAGTCCAGCCGTCGATGATGTGCACCGACTCCAGTTCCTCGTCGCCGCGCACCATCTTGTCGAGCAGCGTGCGGGGCGTGTCGCCGCGCGCGACCAGGTAGCTGCCCGCGCGGATGCGCTTGGCGTCGCCCGACCAGCGGAACCATTCGTACAGGAACAGCGGCTTGTCCTCCACGCCCGCGTCGTGCCACAGGCGCACGATCTCGCGCACCGGCGTGCCGGGCTCGATGGAGACCTCGACCTCGTCGTGCGCGAGCGTCAGCGGGTGCTGCAGCCACCAGAAGGCGGTGCCGCCGGCTGCCGCGGCGAGCACGGCCAGCAACAGGAAAAGTCGATTCAACATGGGGGCAGAACCTTCGCGGCGGGAGGCCCTGTTGGCGCAAGGAATGGCGGGTCGCCATGATAATCGGCGCCATGAGCCCCCTCGCCCACGCCGCCTCCGATCTCGCCCTGAGCACCCCCGTGGCCGTGCGCCTCGCCGACTGGGGCGTCATCCGCGCCAAGGGCGACGACGCCGCCGCCTTCCTCAACGGCCAGCTGACGCAGGAGACGCTGAAGCTCGACGTGGGCCAGGCCCGCCTCGCCGGCTACTGCTCGCCCAAGGGCCGGCTGCTGGCCAGCTTCGTGATGTGGCGCGTGGCGGCCGACGAGATCCTGCTGGCCTGCAGCGCCGACCTGCTCGCGCCCACGCTCAAGCGCCTGTCCATGTTCGTGATGCGCGCCAAGTGCAAGCTGACCGACGCCTCGGCCGAGATCGCGCTGTGGGGCGTCGCCCTGCCCGGCCTGCTGCACGACGAGGCGGCGCACCCGGTTCCCTCGGCGCCGGACGCCACCTCGGAAATCGCCGGCGGCACCGCCATCCGCCTGGCCGACGCGGCCGGCGCCACGCGGCTGCTGTGGGCCGCGCCGGCCGGCGCCACGCCGCCGTGGGCGCCCAGCGCCAGCGCCGACGTGTGGAACTGGCTGGAGGTGCAGTCGGGCGTGCCGCGCATCGTGGCCAGCACCGTGGAGGCCTTCGTGCCGCAGATGGTCAACCTCGAGCTGGTGGGCGGCGTGAACTTCCAGAAGGGCTGCTACCCCGGCCAGGAGATCGTGGCGCGCAGCCAGTACCGCGGCACGCTCAAGCGCCGCATGGTGCTGGCCGAGGGCGCCTCGGCCGGCGTGGCCGGGGCCGAGGTGTTCGCGGCGGCCGACCCGGGGCAGCCCGCGGGCCAGATCGTGCTGTCGGCCAGCCTGCCGCACCCGGACGGCGGCGCGCGCCACGCGGCGCTCATCGAGGTGAAGCGCGCGCTGGCCGAGGCCGGCGAGCTGCACCTGGGCGCGGCCGACGGGCCCGTCGTGCGCCTGCGCGAGCTGCCCTACGAGATCCCGGCCGAACAGGCCTGACGGAGTGCGCGAGTGGCGGCCGTGCAGCCCGGCCCGACCGTGACGGATCGCACGCCCGGCGTGCTGGTCTGCGTCTATTACCGCGTCGCCGGCGGCGATTCGCAACGAGTCATTTCGGCTGTGCGTGAATTCCAGCGCACATTGCGGGAGAGCGCTCGCTTGGACGAGGTGGAAGTGCTCTTACGATGCGACCTGCCTCCCCATCCATCACCCGCGACGCCGCCTGATGCACGCCCCGATTCCGTCCCACCGCACGCCCCGGCCGACTCCGGCGCCGACGCGACCGTGATGGAAACCTACCGTCTTTCGCTGCCCGCCGGCACGCGGGCGGACCCGGCGGTGCGCGACTTCCTGGCCATGCTGGAGACGGCCGCGTCGCCGCTCGCCGGCCTGCTGCGCGGCACCCGCCACGTCGAACTCTTCGCCCCATGTGTCTTGTAGCCCTCGCGATTGACGAGAACCGCCGCTTCCCCTTGGTGATCGCCACCAACCGCGACGAGTTCTTCGACCGTCCGGCCGCGCGCATGGGCTGGTGGACGCCGGCCGAAGGCGGCCCCGAGATCCTCGCCGGCCGTGACCTGCTGGCCGGCGGCACCTGGCTGGGCCTGACCGGTTCCGGCCGCCTCGCCCTCGTCACCAACGTGCGCCGCCCGCTGGAGCCCGACCTCGCGGCCCCCAGCCGCGGTGGCATCGTTCCGCACTGGCTGCGCACCGAGCTGCGCCCCGACCAGTTCTGGATGCAGACCTCGCTGTCCGGCTACGCGCCCTTCAACTTGATCGCCGCCGATTTCCGCCGCGGCGACTGCTTCTGGGCCAGCAACGACCACGCGATCCCGCGCCGCATCGAACGCGGCGTCTTCGGCCTCTCGAACGCCGCCCTCGACACGCCCTGGCCCAAGGTGACCAGGCTCAAGGCACGCCTGGGCGAGGCGCTCAAGACCGCCGACTCCGTGGACTCGCTGTCCTCGCTGCTGTTCACCGCGCTGGCCGACCGCGACGTGGCGCCCGACGACCAGCTCCCCAGCACCGGCATCGGCCGGGACCGCGAGCGGCTGCTGAGTCCCGCGTTCATCCGCACGCCCGACGGCGGCTACGGCACGCGCTGCTCCACCATCATCATCACCGAGAAGAACAAGCGCCAGCTCGTGACGCACGTGTTCGAACGCACCTTCACCGCCGGTCCCGGACTATCCCTGCTGCGCCGCACCGTGCTCAAGGACTGGCCGCCGCGCTACGCCGACCGCTCGCACCAGCAGGTGGAGACCTCGGTGGTCGCCGAGACCGAGATCGACGGCTCGAACGTGCGCGCGCTCGCGATGCCGATCCCGGTGAAGAAGACCCGGGTGCGCAGCCTGCTCAAGCCGATCAGCCGCTGACGCGCCCTGCTCCGCCGCGGCGTCCTGGTGTCGAACTCGCCGCGATGGCCGCCAGAACGCAGGCCGCGCCCGCCAGCTGGCTGCCGGTGATGGGCTCGCGCAGCGCCAGCGCCGCCAGGACCAGCGCGGAGACAGGCAGCACCGCCGTGTAGAGCGCCGCCCGCCCCGCGCTGACGCGCTCCGCGCCCGCATACCACAGCAGGTATCCGACTACCGTCGGGACCAGCGCGTAGTACAGCACGCCCAGCAAGGCGGCAGGGTCCACCGGCAGCGTCCACGCATGCTCCGCGAGCGCCGGACCCAGGGTCATGGCCAGGCCCAGCGCCGTCATCAGCGTGGACTGCGCCAACGGCGCCAGCGGCACGCGCAGCCGCTTGTTCAGCAGCAGGAACAGCGACTCGCAGCCGACCGCGGCCATCACCAGCAGATCGCCGGGCAGGCTCCCATTCGCGGCGCGGCTCCCATGCGCCGGCGCCACGACTACCGCCGCGACGCCCGCGCACGCCAGACCGATCGCGATGCCCAGCCGCAGGCCGATGCGCTCGCGCAGCACCAGCGCGCCCACCAGCGCACCGACCGCCGGCAGCGTGCCCGCGATCACGCCGGCGTTCGCCGCCGACGTCGTGCGCAGGCCCGCCATCAGCAGCACCGCGTAACCGACGCTGCCGCACAGCGCCTGCAGCGCGATCAGGCCTGCGTCGTGCGGCGCGGGCCGTCGCAGGCGTTGGCCGCGCCAGCGCATCAGCGCCAGGAAGATGGGCAGCGCGATCGCGAAACGCAACGCGGAGGCGGTGAACGGTGGCAGGCCGGCGACGATGATGCGGCTCGCGACGACGGTGCTGCCCACCGTGATCATGGCCAGTGTCAGCAGGAGGCCGCCGGGAAGTCGGCGGCCGGCGGGAAGCGCGGTGGCGGCGGTGTTCATGCGCCGCATCCTCCGCGCGGCGCGCGCCGCGGTCTTGAACGGAATTGCGCGGCGCCGTGGGATCAGCGCCGGGCGCGTGCGTACGCCGCCGGCGTGAAGCCCAGGCTGCGGCGGAACAGCCGCGTCAGATGCGCCTGGTCGGCGAAGCCCGCGGCCGCCGCGGCGCCGGCGATGGAGTCGCCCGCGTCCAGCAGCCCGCGCGCCATCGCCAGCCGGCGCTGCACCAGGTAGGCGTGCGGCGTCATGCCCAGCTCGCGCGCGAAGGCGCGCAACAGCTGGAAGCGGCTGAGGCCGGCCTCGGCGGCCAGCGCGGCGAGGCCGGGGTCGTTGGCCGGATCGTCGTCCAGGCGCTGGCGCGCCCGCGCAATGGCGGGTGTGCCGCCGCGCGGCTGCAGCGGCGCCGCATGGCGCGCGAACAGCGTCGCCAGCAGGCCCACCTGCGCCTCGTCGCGAGCAAGCGCGCCCGCGCGGGACGCGAGGCGCGCGTGCAGCCGCTCGAACGCGTCGGCCAGCAGCGCGTCGCGCGCCACCGGCCGCCACATCGGAACGGATCGCCGCGAGGCCAGCATCTCGTCGGCCGCCGCCTCGACGAGCTCGGGCGCGAGGTAGAGCATCTGCCACGAGCGGCCGGCGTCGCCGAGCGGCTGGCCGTCGTGCACCTCGCCCGGATTGACCATCACCAGGTCGCCCGGGCCCGCCTCGACCCAGCCGGCCGCGCTCCACGAGCGTTGCGCGCCGCGGCGCACGCGGCCGATGCCGTAGGTGTCGTGGGCATGGCGCGGAAACGACTGCGCGCTGTCGAGCGACGTGGCCAGCACGCCCGGCGCGGGCCGGTGCACGATGGGGATTGGCCTCGCGGACATGGCGGCCAGTATGACGCCTTCAGTGGAAGCGCAGCGCGACCCCGAGCGCGAACGCGCCGTACAGCGCCGCCATCGCGAACAGGCGCCTGGCCGTCAGCGCGTGGCGCTTCAGCAGCACCAGCATCACGATGATCGCCACCATCGTGATCGCCGCGCCCCACAGCAGCGCCGGGCTCAGCAGCCAGGGCGTGAAGAACAGGCCCAGCGCGCTGGGCACCGTCGCCTGGATCATCATCGCGCCGCTGATGTTGCCGAGCGCCAGCGCCGTCTTGCCCTGGCGCACCCAGATCACCGCGTTGAGGATCTCGGGCAGCTCGGTGGCGATCGGGCTCAGCAGCAGGGCCACCAGCTGAGGCGACAGCCCCAGCCACGGCCCCACCGCCTCGAGCTGGTGCACGAACAGCTGCGACGCGAAGAAGATCACCATCAGCGCGGCGCCGGTCTGCAGCACGGCCCAGGCCGTGGACGGGTGCTCGGCGTGCGGACGAAGCTTCAGCGGCTCGCGCTCCTCGCCCACCTCGTCGGCCTCGTGGCCCTCGCTGCTCAGCTCGCGCCAGACGTACAGCCCGTACGCGGCCAGGAACAGCCAGCCCAGCCAGGGCTTCCACGCGAAGGCGACCAGGCCCAGCGCGACCTTGAACACGAACACGCCCAGGAACCAGGCCTGGTCATGCGCGAGCCGCGTGGTGCTGAACTCCTGGGCGATCTTCTTGTGCAGCCGCGCGCGATCGAGCAGGAACATGGCGCCGACCACCGCGTAGGCCAGCGTCGACAAGGCCAGCGGCCCGCCCAGCGCGGCCCCGACGCCGATGTCCTTCTGCGCCTCGGTCTTGCCGAAGACCACGGCCACCAGCGTGACCACGCTCTCGGGCAAGGCCGTGCCGAACGCGGCCAGCACGGTGCCCACCGCCGTGCGCGACACGCCGAAATGGTGACCGACCCATTCGACCGCGTTGACGAAGTACTCGCAGGCGAGATAGATGACGACGGCGGAGCCGAGCAGCAATGCGAGGGTGAGGATCATCGTGCCGCTCCCGTCTTTTGATGTCGGGAGAGGCGACTCCGCGTGGGGGACGTCGGCACGTTCAGGTGTCTGGCGTTCAAAGCTGGATTTCCACGGGGCCGGGTGCGAAGAACCAATGACGCCGCGTCCCCCCCAGCCCCGGGTCAAGGACACAACGCCAAAGGTCTTGCCAAGCCCGCTGCCGCGGGCCGCGCCGACCATGCCGCGATGGGGCGGCAAGCGTGTTGATCGGCGCACTTCGCTCGCGAGGCGGGCGAAGACGGCTACTCCCCTAAGGACGGGGAGACTCTAGCATGACCGGGTAGCTCCAAGCATTGGCCGGAACGCCGGGCTCGAGAACAGCGGCGGGCGGCCGATAAGGCGTGCCGGCGACCCGGTTGTCGTGCGCCGAGGTTCTCTTTGCAGCGACTGCAGTCCTTCGAGGGACGGCAAAGGCCAGCGGGTATTGCGCTGGAACTGCCGTACAAGTGTGGCCGTCGACGCGCTCGGCATGGCTTTCCGCGCAAACCTCGCGAACTGTTGCAATACCTCTGCAGTCATTGACAAGTGCATAGCAATTGCAACAGACTGCGGGCGTGACCACGCCATCAAGCTCCCGCCACGAGCAAGCCGTCCTCTCGCTCGCGAACGAGCGTCCGCTGCTGCGTGCCCGCGACCTGGCCGAGCGCTCGCTGCCGACGGTCGTCCTCACCCGGCTGGTCGCCGCCGGCAAGCTCGAGCGCGTCGCCCGCGGCGTGTACAGCCTGCCGGGCCGGGCGCTCAGCGAGCACCGCTCGCTGGCCGAGGTGAGCCTGCGCGTGCCGCAGGGCGTCGTCTGCCTGCTGTCGGCGCTGCGGGTGCACGGCATCGGCACGCAGGCGCCTTTCGAGGTCTGGCTGGCGATCCCGCACCAATTCCCCACGCCGCGCCTGGATCAGCCGGCGCTGCGGGCGGTACGCATGTCCGGCCCGGCGATGTCCGAGGGGATCGAGCGCGTGCTGATCGACGGCGTGAAGGTGCCGGTCTTCAGCGCCGAGAAGACGCTCGCGGACTGCTTCAAGTACCGCAACAAGATCGGCCTCGACGTCGCCCTCGAGGCGCTGCGCGACGCCTGGTCGCAGGGCAAGCTGCAGATGGACTCGCTCTGGCGCTACGCGACCGTGGACCGCGTGGCCAACGTGATGCGCCCGTATCTCGAGAGCATCGCGACGTGAGCCGCAATCCGGCCGCATCCATCCGCGCGCGCCTGAAGCAGCGCGCCGACGCGGCGAAGCAGGACTTCAACCTCACGCTCACGCACTACGGCCTCGAGCGACTCCTGTACCGGCTTTCGGTCTCCGCCCAGGCCGGCCGCTTCCTGCTGAAGGGCGCCCTGCTGTTCTCGCTCTGGTACGACCAGCCGCACCGCCCCACGCGCGACGCCGACCTGCTGGCCTCCGGGCCGGACGACGTCGAGGCGATGGTCGCGACCTTCCGCGAGATCAGCGCCATCCGCGTCGATGACGGCATCGTCTTCGATGTCGCGGGCGTCAAGGGCGCGGAGATCCGCAAGAGCGCCGGCTACGGCGGCGTGCGCATCGCCGTGCCGGCCATGCTCGACGGCGCGCGCATCGCCCTGCAGGTCGACATCGGCTTCGGCGACGCCGTCACGCCGGCGCCCGAAGGCGTCCGCTACCCCGTCCTGCTTGCTGAACTGCCTGCGCCCGAACTGCGCGCGTACCCGAAGTACACCGTCGTCGCGGAAAAGCTTCACGCGATCTGCCTGCTCGGCATGGCCAACACCCGCCTGAAGGACTACTTCGACCTCGACGTGCTGTTGGGCGACGATGCGCTCGATCCGGCCGAACAGCGCAGCGCGATCAAGGCGACCTTCGCGCGCCGCGGCATGCCGATGCCGACCGAATGGCCGGCGGGCCTGACCGCCACGTTCGCCGACGACCAGGTCAAGCAGGCGCAGTGGAAGGCGTTCCTGCGGAAGAACCGCCTCGATGCGGTCGAACTGCCGGAAGTCGTCGGCCGCCTGCGCCGCGGATTCGCCAGGTTGGGCGCCGGCTGACACGCAGCCCCGCCGGGCCTGTCCAACGGCGCGCGCTCGGGGTTCACCGGCTTCGTGGCCGGCCTGGCACGTGAGCTCGCACGGCACGCGCGCGTGCTGACCTGACCTCCGCCCCGGCCGGCTCGTCGTCGGCCGGGAACATGCACTCCACGCGCAGTTCCTGAGCCGACACCGTCTGCGGCGTGCCCACGGTGCTCACCATCGAGAACCAGGCCGATCGGCGGCCGTCCTTGACGAATACGATAGTCACGACGGGCGAGGCGCTGGCCACCTCCACGGTGCGCCACGCCGACGACACGCCGGGAAACGCCAGCAGCTCGTCGATCGACGCGCGCATCGCGTCGTCGAGCACGCCGCCCACCGCTTCACGATGAATGCGCTGAAACAGGCTCGCGGCCACCTCATCCCAGTTCGCGACGAAGGGCCGCAAGCCCTGCGGGTCGAACATCAGGCGCAGCAGGTTGCGCGGGCGCGGGAAGCGGCCCAGGTCGATGAACTGCCCGAACAAGCGCGGCGCCGCATCGTTGGTCATCAGCACGTTCCAGTGCCCGTCCATCACCAGCGCCGGATACGGCTCATGCTGCGCGAGCACGCGCTCCAGCGCGCGGTGCACCACGCGCATCTCGGCCGCGTCCCAGGCCGGCTCTGCGTACATCGGCGCGTAGCCGGCGGCCAGCAGCAGCGCGTTGCGGTCGCGCAGGGGCACGCCCAGCGTGTTGGCCAGGGCCAGCAGCAACGCGCGGCTCGGCGTGGAGCGGCCGCTTTCGACGAAGCTCACGTGGCGTTGCGACACGCCCAGGTCCATCGCCAGCTCCAGCTGGCTGCGGCCGCGCGTGGCACGCCACTGGCGCAGCAGCGTGCCCACTGGGCTGGGGACGATCTTGTGGTCGGTCATGGGGTCGTGCAAAGGACGGCGCGCGATGACGCAGTATCGCCATCGCGCGCCGGTTCATCCGATCAGTCTCAGAACCCGGTCGGGCCGACCGAGCCGTACCAGGCCTTCACCTTGGTCGGATCCTTCTCGTCCATGTAGAAGAAGTGCTGCATCGTCGGCTTGACCGTGGCGATGGACCGGTCGTCGAACACCATCGTGACGAAGCCGCGGAACACCTTCAGACGCGGGCTGTCCAGGTACTCGACGACGTCGTGGTGCGTGGTCATCTGCCTGTCGACGAACCGGCGCAGGTTGGCGCGGATGGTCTCCTTGCCGTGCCAGTCGGCCACGCCCAGGTGGCAGACGGCGTCGTCGGTGAAGCAGTCGAAGCCGGCGCCCCAGGTCTTGTCGTCGATCTCCTTCCAGAAGGCGAGCAGCCAGGCGGGCGCGGGCATGGTGGTGAAGGTCGTGGGGGTCATGGTGTTGTCCTTTGTGGAGAGGGCCGACGCCAGCGTCGGGAGGGCCAGCAGGCCGGCGGCGCCGAGGAGGACGACGCGTCGGTCGGGGTGAGGTGTCATGGAGGCACTCGAGCGTTGAACGAGGCCTCATGGTCGGCGCGGGGCTGAATCGCCTCAACTACCTGGGAGGTAATCGAGGCGCCGTACGATGCGCGCTCACCTTCGCAAGGAAATGGCATGGATCTCGGACTTCGCGGCAAGGCCGCACTGGTATGCGCGTCGAGCAAGGGCCTCGGGCGCGGCTGCGCGCTGGCGCTCGCGCGCGAGGGCGTCGACCTCGTGCTCGTCGCCCGCACCGCCGAGACGCTCGCCGCCACGGCTGCGGCCATCCGGCAGGAGACCGGCGTGACCGTGATCGAGATCGCCGCCGACATCACCACCGAAGCCGGCCGCGCGCAGGCACTCGACGCCGCGCACCACCTCCGCTGGCAACGGCCCGCCGCCTACGACATCGTCGTCACCAACGCCGGCGGCCCGCCCGCCGGCGACTTCCGTGACTTCGACCATGCGGCCTGGCTGAAGGCCGTCGAGGCCAACATGCTCACGCCCATCGCGCTGATCCAGGCCACGGTGGACGGCATGGGCGCGCGCGGCTGGGGGCGCATCGTCAACATCACCAGTTCGTCGGTGAAGTCGCCGATCTCGTCGCTGAGCCTGTCCAACGGGGCGCGGTCGGGGCTGACCGGATTCGTGGCGGGCGTCGCGCGCGAGGTCGCCGGCAAGGGCGTCACGATCAACAACCTGCTGCCCGGGGCGTTCGCCACGGACCGGCTGCTGAGTACGTTCGCGCCTCGCGCTGCGAAGGCCGGCATCGATGTCGAGGAGGTCGCTAAGCAGCGGCGGGCGGCGATTCCCGCGGGGCGGTTCGGCGAGGCCGCGGAGTTCGGGGCGACCTGTGCGTTCCTGTGCAGCGTGCACGCGGCCTACATCACCGGGCAGAACGTGTTGATCGATGGCGGGGCCTACCCCGGCACGTTCTGACTCAGGGCTGGGTGCCTTCGATCCAATGGCGGATGCGCGCCTCGTGCGCGTGCGCGCCGTCGTCCAGCGCGGCCGCGCGCTCGAACACGCCCCAGTTCTCCACCAGCCGCGCCGACGCGCGCACCAGCAGCTCGCGCGCATCGACCACCTCGCCGTCCTTCACGAGCCTGCCCGCCGGGCTCACCGGGTCGACGGCATCGCAGCGGGCCAGGTGGCCCACCTCGTAGAGCCGCTCGACCAGCTCGCCCTCGCCGTCGAACGCGGCGCGCATCGCGATGCCGCCCCAGCGGGCGACGAGCTGGCGCTCGACGTCCGCGGCGAACTCGTCCAGCATCGTCGCGAAGGCCGCGTCGTCGGCGGCGCGGTCGCCGTCGAATCCCTTCTTGCTGAGGCGGAACTGCAGCAGGCGCACCTGGCCGTCAATGCCGACGAAGGCGAGCGACCAGCCGCGCTCCATGATCACGTGGCCGGCGTCGGCGCCGAGGGCGCTGGCGAGCTGTTCGCGGGGGGCATCGTGGGACATGGCGGCTCGCGGAATTCGGTGATGGCGGCAGTCTAAGCGAGCGGCGCCGCGCGCTCAGGCCGGCGCAGCGCCGTAGGGATCCGGATTCCTGATCTCCATCATCCGCTCGGGCGCCGCCACCACCTGGAATCCGAACTGCGCGTACAGGCCGTGCGCATCGGCCGTGGCCAGCAGGAAGCGGCGCAGGCCCCGCAGGTCGGGATGCGCCTGGATGTGCTCGACAAGACGCTTGGACAGCCCCTGCCCGCGGTGCGCCTCCAGCACGTACACGTCCGCCAGGTAGGCGAAGGTGGCCCTGTCGGTGATCACGCGCGCGAAGCCCACCTGGGACTCGCCGTGATAGATCCCGAAGCACAGCGAATTGGCCGCGGCGCGCGCGACGACCTCCTTCGGGACGCCCGGCGACCAGTAGCTGCGGGTCAGGTAGGCGTGGATGGCGTCGAGCTGCAGCCGGCTCGGGTCGGCGCTGATGTCGTAGGTGTTCACCCTGCCTATTCTGGCGGGGCGGCGACGGCCATGCGCTTTCGCTCGCGAGGATATCGAAAATGATATGGGTTCGCGCCAGAAAACGATTTGCCTGATATCGCACTGCTGCCTAGCATCCGCCCCACTGGCAGTGCTTGACATCGTCAGGGACCGCCTTCGATCAGGGCGGCTAACGAACGACAGGAGACACGAATCATGACCATCCAACGACGCGCGGTCCTGGCCGCGACCCTTGTGGCCGCGGCCTTCGCCACCCCCTCGATCGCGCTGGCGCAGAAGAAGATCGTGCTGGGCTTCAGCCAGATCGGCGCCGAGAGCGAATGGCGCACGGCCAACACCGAGTCGATCAAGCAGGCGGCCAAGGATGCCGGCATCGAGCTGAAGTTCTCCGACGCGCAGCAGAAGCAGGAAAACCAGATCAAGGCGATCCGTTCGTTCATCGCGCAGAAGGTGGACGTCATCGGCCTTTCGCCGGTGGTCGAGACGGGCTGGGACACCGTCCTGCAGGAGGCCAAGGCCGCGCATATCCCGGTGATCCTCACCGACCGCGCCGTCGACTCCAAGGACAAGAGCCTGTACGTCACGTTCATGGGCTCCGACTTCATCGAGGAAGGCCGCAAGGCCGGCAACTGGCTCGAGAACTTCGAGAAGGGCAAGCCGGGCCCGATCAACATCGTCGAGCTGCAGGGCACCGTGGGCTCCGCGCCGGCGATCGACCGCAAGAAGGGCTTCGAGGAGATCATCTCCAAGGACAGCCGCATGAAGATCATCCGCTCGCAGACGGGCGACTTCACGCGCGCCAAGGGCAAGGAGGTCATGGAAGCCTTCCTCAAGGCCGAGGGCAAGAACATCAACGTGCTGTACGCGCACAACGACGACATGGCCATCGGCGCGATCCAGGCCATCGAGGAAGCGGGTCTGAAGCCTGGCGTGGACATCACGATCATCTCCATCGACGGCGTCAAGGGCGCGTTCGAGGCGATGATGGCCGGCAAGCTCAACGTGACGGTGGAATGCTCGCCGCTGCTGGGCCCGCAGCTGATGCAGGCGGTCAAGGACGTGGTGGCGGGCAAGCAGATCCCGGCGCGCATCGTCACCCAGGAAAGCATCTATCCCAAGGAAGTCGCCGCCGCCGAGTTCCCCAAGCGCAAGTACTGATCCCATGGTGAGCTTCGCGGGCGCGTTCGTGCGCAGAGAATGGCGCATGACGCGCTCCGGAGCCACCCCGTGCTGAACGCCGCCGGCATCGCCAAGCGCTTCGGCGCCGTGACCGTGCTGGACGGCGTGAGCCTGCACCTGCGGGCCGGCGAGGTGCATGCGTTGATGGGCCAGAACGGCGCGGGCAAGTCCACGCTGATCAAGATCCTCACCGGGGTCATCGCGCCCAACGCGGGCACGCTCACGCTGGACGGCCGGCCCATCGCGCCGCACGGCCCGCTGGATTCGCAGCGGCTGGGCATCAGCACCGTCTACCAGGAGGTGAACCTCTGCCCCAACCTGACGGTGGCCGAGAACATCTTCGCCGGGCGCTTCCCGCGCCGCGGCTGGGCGGGCCTCAAGGCCATTGACGGCCCGCGCATGGTGGCCGACGCCCGCGCGCTGCTGGCGCGCCTGCACCTGGACATCGATCCCACCCGGGTGCTGGGCACATTGCCCGTGGCCGTGCAGCAACTGGTGGCCATCGCACGAGCGCTGAGCGTGGACGCCAAGGTGCTGATCCTCGACGAGCCCACGTCCAGCCTCGACGACAGCGAGGTGGACAGCCTGTTCGCCGTGCTGCGCGGACTGCGCGCCGGCGGCCTGGCGATCCTGTTCGTCACCCATTTCCTCGATCAGGTCTACGCGATCTCCGACCGCATCACGGTGCTGCGCAATGGCCGCTTCGTGGGCGAGTGGACGCCGGGCGAACTGCCGGCGCCCGCGCTGGTGGCCGCGATGGTGGGCCGCGACGTGGCGCTCGCGTCGGCCGCGCCCGCGGACCCGGCGGCCGTCCGGGCCATGGCGGCCGCGGACGCGCCGCCCCGGCTCTCGCTGCGCGGCTTCGGCGCCGAGCGCCGCCTCCATCCGCTGGATCTCGACCTGCACGCCGGCGAGATCGTCGGGGTCGCCGGCCTGCTCGGGTCGGGCCGCACCGAGCTCGCGCGCCTGATGTTCGGCCTCGACGCGGCCGACTCCGGCACGCTGCAGGTGCAGGGCAGGACCGTGCGCTTCACGCATCCGGCGCAGGCCATCCAGCTGGGCCTGGCCTTCTGTCCGGAAGAACGCAAGGCCGACGGCATCGTCGGCGAGCTGAGCGTGCGCGAGAACATCGTGCTGGCGCTGCAGGCCCGCGCCGGCCTGTGGCCCTGCATCCGGCCCGCGCGCCAGCGCGAATTGGCGCAGCGCTACATCGACCTGCTGGGCATCCGCGCGGCCGATTCCGACATGCCCATCGCGCTGCTGTCGGGCGGCAACCAGCAAAAGGCGCTGCTCGCGCGCTGGCTGGCCACCGCGCCGGGCGTGCTGATCCTGGACGAACCCACCCGCGGCATCGACGTGGCCGCCAAGCAGGAACTCATGAACGAAGTGATGCGCCTGGCGCGCGAAGGCATGGCCGTGCTGTTCATCTCCTCCGAGATCGACGAGGTGCTGCGCATCTCCGACCGCATCGTGGTGATGCGCGATCGCCGCAAGTCCGGCGAGCTGGCGCGCGGGGCGAGCGAGGCCGAGGTGATGGCGCTGATCTGCGAGCCCGCGGCCGCATGAGCACCACCCACGACATGAGCACGCCCGCGCCGCTGCCCACGACGGCCTCCACGAGGATCGCCGATCCGTGGTGGCAGCGCGCATCGCGCCATCCCCTGGTGTGGCCGCTGCTGACGCTGGCGCTGATCCTGGCCGTCAACGCGAGCCTCAACCACGGCCTGTGGCACCTCGAGTGGCGCAACGGGCACCTGTACGGCAGCCTGGTGGACATCGTCAACCGCGCCGCCCCGCTGGCCATCGTGGCGCTGGGGCTGACGCTGGTGATCGCCACGCGCGGCATCGACATCTCGGTGGGTGCCGTCGTCGCGATCTCCGGTGCGGTGGCCGCGCTGATGATCGGCGGCGACCTCAAGATCGTCGACGGCCAGGCGGTGCACATCAGCCACTGGCCGCTGGGCGTGGCGCTGCTCGCCGCCCTGGTCGCGGCGGCGGCCTGCGGCGCCTGGAACGGCCTGCTGGTGGCGCGCGCCGGCCTGCAGCCCATCATCGCCACGCTCATCATGATGCTGGCCGGCCGCGGCGCCGCGCAACTGCTCACCGGCGGGCAGATCATCACGATCTACTACCCGCCCTACTTCGTGATCGGCAACGGCTTCTTCCTGGGCGTGCCGGTGGCCGCGCTGATCGCGCTGGCGGTGTGGCTGCTGATGACGCTGCTGCTCGAACGCAGCGCGCTGGGCCTGTTCATCCAGGCGATCGGCATCAACCCGCGCGCCGCGCGGGTCGCGGGCGTGCGCTCGCGCACGATCACCATCTGCGTGTACGCGTTCTGCGGGCTGTGCGCCGGCATCGCCGGACTGATCGTGAGCTCCAACGTGAAGAGCGCCGACGGCAACAACGCCGGCGTGCTGATGGAGCTCGACGCGATCCTGGCCGTCACCGTGGGCGGCACGCTGCTCACCGGCGGTCGCTTCACGCTGGCCGGCACGGTGATCGGCGCGCTGATCATCCAGACGCTCACCTCCACCATCTACGCCATCGGCGTGCCGCCCGAGATCAACCTGGTCGTCAAGGCGGTGGTGGTGTTCGTGGTGATGCTGCTGCAGTCGGCCGAGTTCCGCCGCCAGGTGCGCGCGCTGGCGGTGCGGCCCGCCGCGGGAAGCCCGCGATGAAGCCCTTCCGCATCCCGCCCGTGGTGGCCAGCGTGCTGCTGCTGCTGGCCATGGTGGCCTTCGGCAGCATCATGTACACGGGCTTCTTCAGCGCCCAGGTGTTCCTGAACCTGCTGATCGACAACGCCTTCCTGCTGGTGGTGGCCGTCGGCATGACCTTCGTGATCCTCACCGGCGGCATCGACCTGTCGGTGGGCTCGGTGGTGGCGCTCACCACGATGGTGTCGGCCGCGCTGGTGGAGCACCGCCACTGGCCGCCGGGCGTGGTGATCCCGCTGGTGCTGGCCGGCGGCGCCGTGTTCGGCGCGTTCCAGGGCTGGCTCATCGAACGCTTCCGGCTGCAGCCCTTCCTCGTGACGCTGGCCGGCATGTTCCTCGCGCGCGGCCTGTGCTACCTGATCAGCATCGACTCCATCAGCATCACCGAGCCCACGTTCACCGCGATCGCGCAGGCGCGCGTGCCGCTGTTCGGCGGCGCGGCGCTGTCGGTGGGCGCGCTGATCGCGCTGGGCACCTTCGCGCTGGCGGTGTTCGTGGCGCACGGCACGGCCTTCGGGCGCAACGTGTACGCCATCGGCGGCAGCGAGCATTCGGCCGTGCTGATGGGCCTGCCGGTGGCCCGCACCATCGTCGGCGTCTATGCGCTCAGCGGCGCGTGCGCGGCGCTCGGCGGCGTGCTGTTCACGTTCTACATGCTGTCGGGCTACGGCCTGCACGCCACGGGCCTGGAGCTCGACGCGATCGCGGCGGTGGTGATCGGCGGCACGCTGCTGGCCGGCGGCGTCGGCCTGGTGGCCGGCACGCTGTGCGGCGTGCTGATGCTGGGGCTGATCCAGACGCTGATCACCTTCGACGGCTCGCTCAGCGCGTGGTGGACCAAGATCGTGATCGGCGCGCTGCTTCTCGCGTTCTGCCTGCTGCAGCGGCTGACGCAGCGCGGCGCGGGCGAGGCCGCCGCGGCTTAGAGGCCGCTCACCCGCGCGGGTGCCGCAGGAAGAAGCGCAGCATCTCGGCGCTGGCGTCGGGGCCGCGCGGGTCGGTGTACGAGCCGGCGAGATCGCCGCCCGACCACGCGTGGCCGGCGCCGTGCACCGTCCATTCCTCGGCCCGGACGCTGCCCTGCGCATCGACGAAAGGACGGCACGACCAGGCCACGCCCATCGCGCTCGCACCGCGGCGCACGTCCGGGCTGGCGTACAGGCCGGCGGCCCGCAGCACGCGCTCGCCGTTGACGACGTTGACGGTGGTGTCGGCGTCGCCATGGAACACGATCGTCGGCGGCGTCAGCCCCGTCTTCGGGCTGCGTCGCACGGGTTGCGCGCCGCCGTTCATCGCCGCGAACGCGGACGGGACGTCGGTGGCCGAGCCGGCGGGCAGGCCCGAGTGCACGCCGACCGCGGCGAACAGGTCGGGATACGCGTCGCCGAGGATCGCGGCCATCGCGCCGCCGGCCGACAGGCCCGCCACGTAGACGCGCTTCGGGTCCACGCCATGGCGCTCGATCACGCCGCGCGCCATGCCGGCGAGGATGGCCGGCTCGCCCTTGCCGCGCCCCTGGTGGTTGTGTTTGAACCAGTTCCAGCAGCGCTGGGCATTGCCGCGCTGCGATTGCGCCGGGTACAGCACCAGGAAGCCCTGCTCGCGCGCGAGCGCGTTCATGCGCGTGCCGCGCGCGAAGTCGTCGGGATCCTGCGTGCAGCCGTGCAGCATCACGACGAGAGGCCGTCCCTGCGCCGCGCCGGCCGGCACGAACAACTTGTAGTCGCGGCCGCCGCATTCGTTCCTGAAGTGGCCGCTCGTGAAGGATTCGGCGGCGGTGCCGGGCGCCGTCTCGGGCGGCGCAGGCGGTTCGCCGACGACGCGGGCTTCCACATCGATGACATCGGCGTCGTCGGGTCGCAGGGCACGGCCAGCGACGTCGGCAGACGCGGGCGCGGCCGGCACGGTGCCCAGCGCCTGCTGGATCGCCGTGGTGGCCTCGTGCAGGCTGCCGCCGCGCATCAGCCGCGTGGCCTCGGTCATCAGGCGCTGGAATTCGGGGGTCATGGTGTCATCCGTTCCTGGAGCGCAGCCTTGACCGCTGGGGAGGCGTGCAGGGAGCCCAGCACATGGAGGGAATGGAGTGTCTCGAGCGCGAGCGCCGGCGTGACGTCCGCCGCGATGGACAGCAGGCCCAGCACGCGCACGTCCAGCGTCTCGCGGCGCGCGCGCACGGCCTCCAGGTCGGCCTTGGCCAGGTGCTGGATGCCTAGCACCAGCGTGCGGCGGCTCACCACCTGCTTCACGGCCTCGGCATGCGCGGCGAGCTGGTTGCGGATGGCGGTGCGGATCAGGTCGGTGCGGTTGGCGTAGAAGCCTTCCTGCACGAGGAGATCGATCTGGCCGAGGTCGACGAAGCCCACGTTGATCGTGATCTTCTCGTCGACGGGCTTGGCGTTGGCGGCGGGTCGGAGGGCTGGCATGACGCCATCCTACCACCATCCAAGTGGATGGTTGAAATCAGGGCTTCCGGCGCATCTCCAGGTGGACGATGCCCGCCTCCTCGAAGCGCTCGCCGTGCGCCTGGAAGCCCGCGCGCCTGTAGAAGCCGATGGCCGAGACCTGCGCGTGCAGCATCACCTCGGCGTCGCCGCGCCGCCCCGCCGCGGCCATCAGCGCCTCCAGCAGCGCGTTGCCGATGCGGGCGCCGCGCATCGTGCGGCTGACGGCCATGCGGCCGATGCGCGCCGGCTCGCCCGGGCCTTCGCCCGCCAGCAGCCGGCCGGTGCCCACTGCCAGGCCCAGGCGGTTGCGCGCCAACGCGTGGACGGCGGTGAGGTCGGCCGCGTCGCGCTCGAGCGCCAGCGGCACCTTCTGCTCGTCGACGAACACGGCCGTGCGGATCGCCTGCGCCTCGGCGCCCAGCGCCGCCCAGTCGCCCACGGTGACCGTGACCATGGACTCGCCCGCGGCGTGCGCGCGGAACGCGTCCACCAGCTCAGGCGGCACCGGCGTGGGCCGCTTCGTGGCGGCGTCCGTCCACACGTAGACGATCTCGCCGTGCGCCAGCAGCTCCTCGCCGCGGAACACGCCCGCCACGAAGCGCAGCGAGCTGTTGCCCGCCGACTCGAAGCGGATTCCGACCTCCAGCGCGTCGTCGTAGCGCGCCGGCGCCAGGTATTCCAGCGTGGACTTGCGCACGAACAGATCGCCGTCCAGCGCCTCCAGCGTGGCCTCGTAGGGCAGCGCGAGCGCGCGCCAGTAGTTCCCCATGGCCGTGTCGACGTACATCAGGTAGTGGCCGTTGAAGACCACCTTCTGCATGTCGACCTCGGCCCAGCGCACGCGCAGCGGGTCGGCGAAACGGAAATCGGAGCGTTTCATTCGAAGGCTTTCTTGAGGGCGTCGGCGATGGCCTGCTGGGCCTGGGCCGCCTCGGGCAGCATGCGGCCCATCTTGATGAAGTCGTGCGTCACGCCGCGGTAGATCTCGAGGTCGACGGCCACGCCGGCGGCGCGCAGCAGGTCGCCGTACGCGATGGCCTCGTCGACGAGCGCGTCGCACTCGGCGATGACGATGCAGGCCGGCGCCAGGCCCTCGTGGTCTGCGGCCAGCGCGGGGGCGAAGCGCCAGTCGGTGCGGTCGGCCTGGGCAATGTACTGGTCGAAGAACCATTCCACCTGCTCGCGCTCCAGCAGGAAGCCGTGCGCGAAGCGCTCGTGCGACGGCGTGTCGGCGTGGGCGATGGTGCCGGGCGTGATGAGCACCTGCAGCGCCAGCGCCAGGCCGGCGTCGCGGGCCATCAACGCGCAGACGGCCGACAGCGTGCCGCCGGCGCTGTCGCCGCCCACGGCCATGCGCGAGGTGTCCAGGCCCAGTCGCGCGCCCGTGTCCGGCTGCGCGAGCGCGCGCAGGGCGGCCCAGCAGTCGTCCACCGCGACGGGAAAGCGGTGCTCGGGGGCGAGGCGGTAGTCGAGCGCGAGCACGGCGGCGCCGCTGCGCAGCGCGAGCTGGCGGCACAGGCTGTCGTGGGTCTCGAGGTTGCCGATGGTGAAGCCGCCGCCGTGCAGGTACAGCAGCACGGGCAGCACGCCGGTGGACGGCGCGTAGAGGCGGGCCGCCAGCGTCACGCCGGCGGCACCGGGCAGCGCGATCTCCTCGACGCGCGGCAGCGGCGCGCGCGGGGGCTCCAGCACCTCGGCGGCGGCGGTGTAGGCCACGCGCGCCGCGGCCGGGGTCATCGTCTCGAAGCCCGGGCGGTTGGCGCGAGCGATGCGTTCGAGGAGCGCGGCCATGCGCGGGGTCAGGAGATCTTTGGCGGACACGTGATTCGAAGACAGATGCAAGACCGGCAAGCATACGAGGTCGCGCGCCGGCGAGACGCCGCGGTGACAACGCGTCCATCCACGCCGCCCTACACTCGACGCCTGCCCCCTCGCCGAGAACGCCATGGCCCGCTTCCAGTACGTCACGCAGATCGAGATCGACCCCGGCGCGGTGCGCCTGCTCCCGCAGGAATGCAAGGCCGCCGGCATCCGCAAGCCGATGGTGGTGACGGACGCCGGCGTGCGTGCCGCGGGCGTGCTCGACATCGCGCTCGCCGCGCTCGCCGACGTGCCCCACGCGGTCTTCGACCAGACGCCCGGCAACCCGAACGAGGCCGCGGTGCGCGCGGCCACGGCGACCTATCTCGAGAACGGCTGCGACGGCCTGGTCGCGGTGGGCGGCGGCTCCAGCATCGACCTGGCCAAGGGCGTGGCGATCGCGGCCACGCACGAGGGCCCGCTGGCCAACTGGGCCACGATCACCGGCGGGGCCGAGCGCATCACGGCCAGGGCCGCGCCGCTGATCGCGGTACCCACCACCGCCGGCACCGGCAGCGAGGTGGCGCGCGGCGCGATCCTGATCGTCGACGACGGCCGCAAGCTGGGCTTCCACAACTGGCACCTGCTGCCGCGCGTGGCCCTGCTCGATCCCGACCTGACGATGGCGCTGCCGCCGTCGCTGACCGCGGCCACCGGCATGGACGCGATCGCGCATTGCCTGGAGACCTTCATGTCGGGCAAGGTCAACCCGCCGGCCGACGGCATCGCGCTCGACGGCCTGCGGCGCGGCTGGGGCCACATAGAGCGCGCCTTCAAGGACGGCCGCACCGACCGCGAGGCGCGCTGGAACATGATGAGCGCCAGCATGCAGGGCGCCCTCGCGTTCCAGAAGGGCCTGGGCTGCGTGCATAGCCTCAGCCACAGCCTGGGCGGCGTGAACCCGCGCCTGCACCACGGCACCCTGAACGCGGTGTTCCTGCCGGCCGTGATCCGCTTCAACGCGGAGGTGGAATCGATGCGCCGCGACGATCGCCTCAACCGCATGGCCCACGCCATGGGCCTGCCCGACGGCCGCGACTACGGCGACGGGGTGGCCGTGGCGCGGGCCGTGCTCGACTTGACGGCACGGCTGGGACTGCCCATGGGCCTGGCGGCCATGGGCGTCGGCGAGTCGCTGTTCGACGAGATCATCGACCACGCGATGGTGGACCACTGCCACGCGACCAACCCGCGCATCGCCACGCGCGACGACTACCGGCGCATGCTGCGGGAATCGATGCAGGGCGAATCGACGTAGCACCCGGAACGACCGTCGCGGGAGCGCCACGTAACATGGCGCCATGGACGAAACCTCGACAGACGACATTCCCCTGCCGCCTCCCGCCGCCGCGCCACGCAAGGAACGGCTGCCGGCGGCCGGCATCCTCGACCAGGCCGCAGCCTGGATCTCGCGGCGCACCGGCTCGCTGCTGCCGCTGCTCCTGGCCCTGAGCACCGTGCAGGGCCTGCTGTGGGCCTGGGCGCAGTTCGGCATCGCCCAGCACCGGATCGCTCCGGCGCATCCGCTGACGCTGCTCGGCGCCAGCTTCTACCAGCCCGATCACGACCTGCCGATCTACCTGTGCGGCACCCTCGCCTGCGTACTGGCCGATGCCGCGTTCGTGGCGCTGCTCGCGCGGCACGCTCTGCGCCGCGACTCCGCCAGCGCCGTCCGCAACGACCTGCTCGCGTGCCTGCTGGTCGCGCTGCTCCCCGTGTTCGCGCCGGACAGCACGCCCGCCTGGCTCGCGGCCTTCGTGCTGGGCCTCGCGTTCGTCGCCTGGCGGCTGCGCGAGCCCGCCGGCCCCGCCGGCCCGGCGCCCGAAAGCGTGGCCGCCGGGCCGGCGGCGGCCCGGCGCACCGGCTTCGCACGGGACTGCGCGCTGCCCGTGGCGATCCTGGCACTGTTCGTCTTCGTGCCCTGGCCACGGCTGCTGCTGTGGTGGACCTTCGACACCGACCAGTTCCACCACCTCGACTTCTACGTGATGGCGCCCGCCCTCGCCCATGCGCACGGCCTGCGGCTGGGCACCGACTTCTACGCGCAGTACGGCGTCGGCTGGCCGCTCCTGCTGGACGCCCTGGGCCGGGTCACCGGTGCGCGCGGCTACACCGCCTTCATCCGGCTGGAGGTGCTCGCCGGCTGCGCCTACTTCCTGGGCCTGTACGCCTTCCTGCGATCGTGGCTACGCGATGCGCGATGGGCGACGGTGGGCCTGCTGCTCGTCCTCGCCCTGGCCCTGTTCACCGACACGGGCGGCGCGCCCAAATGGATCTGGCCGTCCTCCACGGTCCTGCGCTACGCTTTCGACGTCGCCCTGTTCGCCGTGCTGGCCGCCCACGCACGCAGCGGAGACGCCCGCCTCGGGCCGCTGGCCGGCGCGGTGCTCGCGCTGCAGGCCGTGTTCTCCACCGACGTCGGCCTCTACCTGTCGTTCGCCTTCTGCGTCTACCTCGTCTGCAGCCTCCGCCGCGCCGAACCGGGCCGGCCTGCCGGCTCGGTCCTCCGCTTCGCGCTGGGCGCCGTAGGCGGCTGCGTGCTGGTCGCGACCGCCGGCTTCACGTGGGCCAACCAGGGGCAGCTTCCCGGCGGCGCGTTCTGGCGCGGGCTGACGGAGTCCATCCTGGTCTACGGCGGCGGCGTCGGCAGCCTGCCGATCGCGCAGGCCATCATCGGCAATGGTGCCACGGCCTTGCTGTTGCTTGCAATGCTGGCCACCTACATCCGCAGCACTGGCGCCGCGCTGTGGGCCTGCTGGTCGCGTGGCGTCACGGCGCGGCAGGCGGTGCGCGCCACCATCGCCGTCTACGGAATGGGCACGCTGCTGATCTTCGTGGGCCGTTCGCACGAGCAAAACCTGATGCACGTGACGATTCCCTGGTGCTTGTTGATCGCGGAGTCGGCCGCCTGCATCGCGACCGCACCGCAGCGCCCGCGCCGCGTCCAGTGGACGTTCGCGCTGTCGATGGGCCTGATCGTCTTCATCGCCGCGCAAGCCTCGTCGATCCGCTATCCCAATCTCGTCGACGGCGTGGCCGGTCTGCTGGACGAGCCCCCCGACAAGCGGCCGCGCTGGACCGACGCCGCCGGCGACGAACTCCCCACCGAGCCCGCCGGCCACCTCGCCGAGTTTCGCACCGTCAGCGACATGCTCCGCAAGGTCAGCGGCGGAGGCAAGCGCAGCGTAGCCGTCCTCTCGTTCAACGACACCGGCTACCTGCTGGAAGCCGACGTCGCCCCGTATTTCCGCTATTCCCCGGTGCTCGCGAACCTCCTGTTCAAGGAGCAGACCGAGGGCATCACGCGACGTCTTGCGGAGTCGCCACCCGACTGGATCTTCCTGAGCAACCTCAACGAGTTCTCGCTGGGCACCGCGCACCTGACGAACTCCACCGACGTCATCCGCCGCGCCATCGAGCCGGCCTACGACCTGCTTGGCCGCGCGGGGCAGTTCGCCGTCTACCGCAGGAAGAAGGCCACCCCGCCGTGAAGCCGGCCTGCGTCCGGCAAGGTTCCTGCGGACATTTCGGGACCTCCCGCAAGGCGGCCACGGCCAGCTGAACGGTCGCGGTCGGCGTCGGTGACGCCTTGCGCCTTGCGCGCGACGGCGTCGCGCACGTGGACGGCGTTCTCCAGCGGCTCCTTGCGCTGGTTCTCGAGCGCGAAGTTGCGGCAGGCGACATTCCCCGCGACGGCCGCCAACTTGTTCACGCCCGCCTGGTGGGCGAGGCGGTCCCTCGGCCAATCGGCCGATGGTGGGCGCCGGCGGGGAAATCTCAAATCTCCACAGCATCCGGCGAACACGAGCCGGAGCCCCATCGTCAACTGGAGGTCTCCCAATGAACGTCAAGACTTTCGCGCTGCGCGCCGCCGTCATCACCCTGCCCATGCTGCTGGGCGCCTGCGGAGGCAGCGACAGCGGCGGCAACCCGCCGGCGCCACCCGTGACGCCGCCCGCGTCCCTCGCCCTGACCGGCACCGCGGCCACCGGCGCCGCCATCGCCGGCGGCACGGTCACGGCCAAGTGCTCGGCCGGCGCGACGACGACCGCCACCACCAACGCGAACGGCACCTACTCGCTGAGCGTCGCCTCGGGCGCCCTGCCCTGTGTGCTGCAGGTGGCCTCCGCCGACGGCACGACATCGCTGTACTCGGTGGCCACCGGCAGCGGCTCCAGCGCCACCGCCAACATCACGCCGCTGACCCAACTCGTGGTCGCCCGTCTGACCGGCGCCGATCCGGCCGCCCTGTTCACCGGCTTCAGCAGCAGCACCGCCGCCGCGATCACCAGCGCGGCCGTCGCCAGCGCGCAGACGGGCGTCGTCGCCACGCTGGGCGACGCCGGCATCGACATCAGCACCCTCGGCGACCTGGTCACGGGCACGCTCACCGCCGCCACCCCCACGACCACCGGCAACGCCTACGACGGCGCCCTCGACGCCCTGAAGGCCAAGCTGGCCGCGACGACGGACTCCGACGGCAACACGATGACGCTCGCCACGCTCACCGCCGCCGTGGCCGCCACGTCGCCCACGGCACCCGCGCCGACCGTCGCCGCCAAGGCCTCGCTGCCGCCCGACCTGCTGCTCAAGCCGGCCGCCAGCACTTGCGCCGCGCTGCGCAGCGCCACCTACCGCGTGGTGCTGCCCGCGCCCGGCGCGGCGCTCGCCGACATGACCGGCACGATCGCGATCGACGCCGCCACGCTGGCCGTGATCTACACCGACGGCTCGGCCGGCACCTTCACGCCGCACCCCACCGAGGCCTGCCGCTTCACCGACGAGACGGGCAAGTCCGACATCGTCGTGTCGCCGGCCGGCGTGATGGCGCTGCGCTCGCACGATACGGCCAGCGGCAAGTACAGCGCCGGCATCGCCTTCCCCGAGCAGACCCACGCGCTGGCCGAACTCGCCGGCAGCTGGAACACGCTGGGACTGCAGTACGACGGCACGAGCGCGTACGTCGGCGCCACGGCGAACGCGACGTTCAGTTCCACGGGCACCCTCAGCAACGCGTCCTCGTGCGGCGACGCCGGCGACTGGAACGTGGCCACCTGCAACGCGGTCACGACCGCGCTGCCCACCTTCCAGGTCGACACGGCCGGCGACTTCGATGCGTTCCAGCCCGGCTCCAGCACGGCCGGCAGCCGCACCTTCGCCTACAAGTCGGGCAGCGGGGACCTGATGATGGTCAACGTGGACAACGACGGCAGCTTCGAGATCCGCTCCCCGGCCAAGGCCGTCGACGCCCCCGCCGTGGGCCGCGTCAGCACGACCTGGGACCTGCGCTACACCAACCTGTGGCTGGCCACGCCCGCCGTCTCCGAATCGACCAACACGATCCAGAGCGTGGACACCACGGCGGACAGCGTGGTGCGCCTGGCCAAGACGGTGGGCGGCACGGACGAACACCTCGAGACGGTGCTGCTGAACAGCCCGCGCAGCGGCTACAACTACCGCGCCGCGGCGACCGTGACGGGCACCGACGGGACGACGTCGGTCACCGTGTCCGAGTGGACGACCCTGAACGTGCGCGGCATGGGCTTCAACGCCCTTCTGCGTCCGGCCCAGAAGCAGTTCATGTTCTCGGTGCAGCAGCCCTGAACCCGCGGGCGGGCGCCCCGGCGGCGCCGCCCGCCCGTGTAAATTCGGGCATCGCATCATCGCAAGGAGTCCCGTGACAGTGCAGCCCCCCGCCAGCGCGACGATCGCAGCAACCATCGCGAGCGAAGCGCGCCGCCTGCTGACGGAAGGCACGCTGTCCGACGTGCTCGGCTCGGTGGGCGCCGTGGCGGTGGTCTCGGCGGCCGAATTCGCGCACGCGGGCCACGCCGGCCTGCTGGCCTGGGCCGCGCTGATGGCCGGCGCGCTGCTGCTGCAGCTGCTGTATCCGCGCCTGCTAGCGCGCGCGGGCGACCTGCCCTTTCTCAAGGCCTACGCGGGGCTGGGCATCGTGCTCGGGCTCGGCTGGGCCAGTTGCGCGCTGCTCGTGCGGCCCGACGACTTCTCCTACGAAGCCTTCGTGGTGCTGGCCCTGTGCGTGGTGTGCACCGCGGGCAGCATCTTCAACTCGCACCACCCGCCGCTGCTGCTCGCCTTTCAGCTGGCCAGCCTGGGCGTGCTGGCCGCCGTCTACGCGGTGCGCGGCGGCACCCTGAACGCGGTGTTCCTGCCGGCCGTGATCCGCTTCAACGCGGAGGCGGAATCGATGCGCCGCGACGATCGCCTCAACCGCGTGGCCCACGCCATGGGCCTGCCCGACGGCCGCGACTACGGCGACGGGGTAGCCGTGGCGCGGGCCGTGCTCGACTTGACGGCACGGCTGGGACTGCCCACGGGCCTGGCGGCCATGGGTGTCGGCGAGTCGCTGTTCGACGAGATCATCGACCACGCGATGGTGGACCACTGCCACGCGACCAACCCGCGCCTCGCCACGCGCGACGACTATCGGCGGATGCTGCAGGAATCGATGTAGCCCGCCGGCATACCATCAGCCCATGAACGACCTCACGCACGACGCCTTTACCGACTGGGAAACCCGCATCGCCGCGGTCTGGAAGATCGCCGACACGCTGACGCCGCAGGAACTGGTGCGCACCGTGGATGCGCTCGCCAGCGAGCGCCCCGCCGGCGATCCGTTCGCGTTGTTCGAGCGCGCCTGCGCGCGCGACACCGCGGGCCTCGAGGACGGCGCCGAGCCGCTGTACCGCGCCGCGCTCGCGGGCGGCGCGCTCGACGCCTACCGCCACGCCCGCGCTAGCATCCAGCTGGGCAGCACCCTGCGCCACCTGGGTCGGCTCGACGAGAGCGAACGGCTGCTGCTGGCTCAGCTCGAACGCTGCCGCGCCGAAGGCCCCGGCGCCGCGCTGCACGACGAGGTGCGCGCGGTGCTGGCGTTCACGTGGATCGCTCAGGGCAGGACGCTGGAGGCGGCCGCGCTCGCGCTGGAGACGCTGGCGCCACACCTGTCGCGCTACAACCGGTCGATGGCGGCCAACGCACGCGCGCTGCTGGGCTCGGACGCCGCCTGAGGCCGGCGCTCAGTGCTTGCGCCCGACCTCGCTCCAGGTCTTCTCGGACACCTCGACGCCGTACTTCTTCGCGGCGGTCTTGATGTGCGTCCAGGCCGCATCGCGCTCGGCGTCGGTGACACCCTCGACCTGGTTGAAGCGCGCGATCGCGTTGCGCACGTGGGCCGCGTTCTCGAGCGGCTCCTTGCGTTGCTTGGGGAATGCGAAGGTCGTGGTGTCGATGGCCTTGCGGTGGGCGGTGTCCAGTCGGGTCATGGTCGACGTCTCCGGTGGGGCGCGAGTGCGCGATGCCAGGATGCAGCACGCGCCATGCCCAGACGCAACGGAAACCGCATCGGCGGGACTCGTCACTACCCGATTCGCTTGACCGCCACGTACACATAGTGGTGCGGCTGGCCGGACAGGCGTCCACCGTCGCCCCCTTTGTCGTTCAGACTCTCCGGCAGCGCGTCGTCGTCCGACTCGTCCATCTCGACCCGGTCGGCGTTGACGCTCCGGAAGTACCGTTCCAGATCAGTCTCGAAGCGCCGAACTTTCAATCCCGTGTTGACCGTGCACGAAAAAAACCCATCCGGTGCTCAAGCCGGATGGGTCTCATCGCGGTGCTGACCGGTGCCCGCAATCGGGCGGCGTGTCAGCCCAACGTCACGCTCACGCGTGCTTCTTGTCGAAGAACTGCTCGTCTTCGGTGGAGCCCTTCAGCGCGCCGGTGGACGCGTCGCGTTCGATGGTGGTGGTGACCGCGTCGAAGTAGCCCGTGCCCACCTCGCGCTGGTGCTTGACGGCGGTGAAGCCCTTCTCGGCGGCGGCGAATTCCGATTCCTGCAGCTCGACGAACGCGCTCATGTTGTTGCGCGCGTAGCCGTAGGCCAGGTTGAACATCGAGTAGTTCAGGGCATGGAAGCCGGCCAGCGTGATGAACTGGAACTTGTAGCCCATCGCGCCCAGTTCGCGCTGGAACTTGGCGATGGTGGCGTCGTCGAGGTTCTTCTTCCAGTTGAACGACGGCGAGCAGTTGTAGGCCAGCAGCTTGCCAGGGAACTTGGCGTGGATCGCATCGGCGAACTGCTTGGCGAAGGCCAGGTCGGGCTTGCCGGTCTCGCACCAGATCATGTCGGCGTACGGCGCGTAGGCCAGGCCGCGGCTGATGGCCTGCTCCAGGCCGTTGCGGGTGCGGAAGAAGCCTTCGACGGTGCGCTCGCCGGTGCAGAACGGCTTGTCGTTGTCGTCGATGTCGCTGGTGACCAGGTCGCCGGCTTCGGCGTCGGTGCGCGCCAGCAGCACGGTGGGCGTGCCCATCACGTCGGCGGCCAGGCGGGCGGCCGACAGCTTGGCCACTGCTTCACGCGTGGGCACGAGCACCTTGCCGCCCATGTGGCCGCACTTCTTGGCCGCGGCCAGTTGGTCCTCGAAGTGGACGCCCGACGCGCCGGCTTCGATCATGGACTTCATCAGCTCGAACGCGTTGAGCACGCCGCCGAAGCCGGCTTCGGCATCGGCCACGATGGGCGCGAAGAAGTCGATGTCGTTCTTGCCTTCCGACCACTGGATCTCGTCGGCGCGCTTGAACGTGGCGTTGATCTTCTTGACGACCTTGGGCACCGAGTCCACCGAGTACAGCGACTGGTCGGGATACATCTCGCCGTTGCTGTTGGCGTCGCCGGCCACTTGCCAGCCGGACAGGTAGATCGCCTTCAGGCCGGCCTTGACCTGCTGCATGGCCTGGTTGCCGGTGAGCGCGCCCAGCGAGTTGATGAAGGGCTCGGTGTTGACCAGGTTCCACAGCTTCTCGGAGCCGCGCTTGGCGAGCGTGTGATCGATCTGCAGCGAGCCGCGCAGGCGCACCACGTCGGCGGCCGTGTACGTGCGCTTGACGCCCTTCCAGCGCGGGTTCTCGGCCCAGTCCTTCTCGAGGGCGGCGATCTGCTGGTCACGGGTGAGTTGGGTCATGGTGCTTCCTTCGTGTCGGTGAAGAGGAGGAGGTGGAAAAGCGGTGTTCGTTGGACACAAGCGTATTCCCGTTGCCGAAGAAATGGAAGACTTATGTCTTATATAAGACTAAAGATGTCTACTATAAGAATCAAATACTTAGACATTGTGTCTCACGATGCGATAAGACATTTTTCATAATGAAAAACTTTGCTGCGTTGCACCAGTCGCTTTTTCCACATCATGGAATGCCTCTTTTCCGATGCGAAATCGTCCGGACCCGAAGCCTGCGTCCACGCCGGCAGCGGCGTTCGGCGCCCTGCCCTTCGTTGGCATGGAGTGCGTGGAGTGGCGACTGACCATGACCACGGCAGCGCACTCTCTGGCCGCCGCGCGGCTCGCTTGAATGGCGCTCGCCGGCGCGTGAAGTCGACGCGAAACTGACACATTTCAGCAGGCGGGAGCAGCCGGTGGCGTTACAACTTCCAGGGGCAAAAGAGTGTTGCGAAAGCCGGCCCGCCATGCGATGCTGAACTCGACCCGCCCCACCCTTTCGAGGAGATGCCGTGAACGAATCCCGCTCCAACGACACCCCCATCGCCGGTGCGCTGCCGCTGCTCGACCGCGTGGACGCCACGCACGACCAGATGCGCTATTGGCTGGGCGAGCTGCAGAGCCTGGTCAACCACATGGAAGACCGCGGCTGGGACACCTGGGCGCGCGACCACGCCCGCTCGGTGATCGACTTCTTCTCGCACACCGCGCGCCAGCACCACATCGACGTCGACCGCCAAGTCTGCCCGCTGATCACCGGACGCGGCGACGCCTCCCTCGAGACCAGCGTCGACCGCCTGCGCCAGGACCAGGGCTGGCTGGAAGAGAACTGGCGCGAGGTGCTCGCCCAGCTGCAGCCGGTGGCGGAAGGCTTCGGCGGCTACGACATCGACATGCTGCGCCACGCCGCCGACGTCTACGCGGCGCTGCTGCTCGAACACCTGGCGCTGGAACAGAGCGCCGTGTTCCCGGCCGCGCGTGCGTCGGCCAACACCCAGATGCAGGCCATGGAGATGCGCCGTGGCAACGCGCAGCTGAGCGCCACCGCCTGATATCGGGCGCCTTCCCACCAGCAAGGGCGGCCGCGGCCGCCCTTATTCGTCCATGAGCAGCGCCGTCGTCTTCTTGACCGTGCGCAGCACCAGCATCGAATTCGACCGTTCCACGCCCGGCAGCCGCATCAGCACGTCGGTGTGGAAGCGTTCCAGGTCCTCGGCGTCTCGGTACGCGAAGCGGATCAGGTAGTCGTTGGCGCCCGCCACGTAATAGCAGTCCAGGATCTCCGGCGCCTCCTGCACCGCCTGCTCGAACGCCTCGAGCAACGCGTTGCTCATCGTGGCCAGGTTGATGATCGTGAAGCTGACGCCGCTCTGGCCCACCAGCTTCGGATTGAGCAGCGCCACGTAGCCGGCGATGACGCCGGAATCCTCCAGTTGCTTGACTCGCCGCAGGCAGGCCGACGGCGACAGGTGCACGCGATTCGCCAACTCCACGTTGGAGAGCCGCCCGTCGTTCTGGAGTTCGTTCAAGATGCCACGATCTATCGCATCCAATTGCAGGGATTTAGGGATTTGGTGCATGACCTGCGAAGCGTTATTTGATTCTTCGCATTTTATTGCGTTTTCGGGGGTTTGCCCTGCATCAACCCGCGAGCACATTGCGCGGCCTCCCCGCTACAGTCCAGTCATCGAACAAATCCCGTTGACGACAGCGCCATGACAGCACATCGTCATGTCCAAGAAAGCCCGCCATGACTACCGACCTTGACGCCTACTGGATGCCGTTCACGGCAAACCGCCAGTTCAAGAAGGCCCCTCGGCTGTTCACCACGGCCAAGGGCATGCACTTCTGGACGGACGACGGCCGCCAGGTGCTCGACGGCATCGCGGGCCTGTGGTGCGTGAACGCCGGCCACGGCCGCACCAAGATCACCGAAGCCATCCAGCGCCAGGCGGCGGAGATGGACTTCTGCCCGCCGTTCCAGATGGCGCACCCGAAGGCCTTCGCGCTGGCCGAGAAGGTGGCCGCGCTGGCCCCGGAAGGCCTCAACCGCGTGTTCTTCACCAACTCCGGCTCCGAATCGGTGGAGACGGCGCTGAAGATGGCCATCGCCTACCACCGCGTGCGCGGCGAAGGCCAGCGCACCCGCCTGATCGGCCGCGAGCGCGGCTACCACGGCGTCAACTTCGGCGGCATCTCGGTGGGCGGCATCGTCGCCAACCGCAAGATGTTCGGCACGATGCTGGGCGGCGTCGACCACATCCGCCACACGCACGACCTGGCGCGCAACGCGTTCAGCGTGGGCCAGCCGCCCCACGGCGCGGAGTTCGCCGACGACCTCGAGAAGGTCATCGCGCTGCACGACGCCTCCACCATCGCCGCGGTGATCGTCGAGCCGGTGGCCGGCTCCACCGGCGTGCTGATCCCGCCGCAGGGCTACCTGCAGCGCCTGCGCGAGATCTGCGACAAGCACGGCATCCTGCTGATCTTCGACGAGGTCATCACCGGCTTCGGCCGCACGGGCCGGCCCTTCGCCGCCCAGACCTTCGGCGTGACGCCCGACCTGATGACGGTGGCCAAGGGCCTGACCAACGGCGCGGTGCCCATGGGCGCGGTGCTCGCGAAGCAGTCCATCCACGACACGTTCATGACAGGGCCCGAGCACCTGATCGAGTTCTTCCACGGCTACACCTACTCGGCTCACCCGCTGGCCTGCGCGGCCGGCCTGGCCACGCTGGAGACCTACGCCGACGAAGGCCTGCTCACGCGCGCCGGCGAGATGGCCGGCTACTTCGCCGAGGGCCTGCACTCGCTCAGGAGCCTGCCGGGCGTGATCGACATCCGCAACGTCGGCCTGATCGGCGGCATCGAGCTCACGCCGGTGCCGGGCCAGCCCACCAAGCGCGCGTTCGACGTGTTCCTCGATTGCTACGACAAGGGCGCGCTCGTTCGCACCACCGGCGACATCATCGCCCTGTCGCCGCCGCTGATCATCGAACGCTCGCACATCGATCAGCTGATCGAGACCTTGAGCGGCGCGATCCGTCGCGCCGCCTGAGTCCACCAGAGCGGATATCCGAATCCGTCCCCGCGAGCAGTTCGAATTCCCCGAGACAATCCCGTCGGCCACCTGACTTGTACAGACAAGCGGCCGCCCTCCCCGAAAAGGCTTGCCTAGCGCACACGTCTATGACCTTCCTCCAGTCCGACCGCGACCTCTCGCGGAATTCGTACTACGCCGCGACCGCGACCCGGTCGCAGCGGCATGCGCCTCTCTCGGGCTCAATCCGCTGCGACGTCGCCATCGTCGGAGGTGGCCTCGCGGGCCTCAGCGCCGCGCTCGAACTGAGCGAACGCGGCCTCGACGTCGTCGTGCTCGAAGCCCGCGAGATCGGCTGGGGCGCCAGCGGGCGCAACGGCGGCCAGGCCATCCACGGCCTCGCCTGCGGCCAGGACGTCATCGAGGGCCAGCTGGGCCTCGCCGACTCGCGCAAGGTCTGGAACATGACCATCGAGGCGCTCGCCATGCTGCGCGAGCGCATCGCGAAGTACGGCATCGAGTGCGACTGGCGCGACGGCTTCCTGGGCGTGGCCACCAGCGCGCGCAAGGGCCGCGACCTGCACGACTGGGCCGACGAGATCGAGGCCAAGTACGGCTATCCGCTCACCCGCATCTCGCCGGCCGACCTGCCGAAGTGGATCGCCAGCGGCCGCTACCACAGCGCCATCCACGATCCGCGCTCGGGCCACCTGCATCCGCTGAAGTACGTGCTGGGCCTCGCGCGCGCCGCCGCGGCCGGGGGCGTGCGCCTGTTCGAGAACACCGAGGTCACCGGCTTCAGGCAGGACGGCGGCATCACGCTGACCACCGCCGGCGGCGAGGTGCGCGCGGGCAAGATGCTGCTCGCGGGCAACGTGTACCTGCAGGAGATCGCGCCCAAGCTCGAGTCGCGCATCATGCCGGTCGGCACCTACATCGTGTGCTCAGAGACGCTGGATCCGGCGCTCGCCGACTCGCTGATCCCCACGCGCTCGGCGGTCTGCGACACCGACTTCGTGCTCGATTACTACCGCACCACCAACGACCACCGCATGCTGTTCGGCGGCCGCGTGAGCTACAGCACGAAAACGCCGGCGAACATCCAGGAGAGCATGCGCCAGCGCATGGTCGACACGTTCCCGCAGCTCGGGGCAACGAAGATCCAGTACGCCTGGGGCGGCTTCGTGGACATCACGATGAACCGCGCGCCCGACTTCGGCCGCATCGGCGCCAACGTGTACTACCTGCAGGGCTTCTCGGGCCACGGCCTCGCGCTCACGGGCCTGGCCGGCCGCGTCGTGGCCGAGGCCATGACCACCGACGCGAGCCGCTTCGACCTGTTCGCGCGCCTGAAGCACCGCGCCTTCCCGGGCGGCCGCCTGCTGCGCACGCCGGCGCTGGTGCTGGGCATGGCCTGGTATCGCATGAAGGACCTGCTGTGAACACGACGAACTCCGCTCCCAACGTGCCCGCCAGCACCGCGCCGGCCGCCGGCCTCCCGCTGGTGCTGGTGCCCGCCTGCAACAAGATGCTGGGCGACCATCCATACCACATCGCCGGCAAGAAGTACGCCGACGCGGTGCGCCTGGCCGGCTGCCTGCCGCTAGTCATCCCCAACGCCGACCCGGTCGAACTGCAGGCGCTGCTGGCGATCGCCGACGGCGTGTTCCTCACCGGCTCGCCCAGCAACGTGCATCCGTCGCTTTTCGACGAGGACGTGCTCGACCTGTCGCTGCCGCTCGACCCCGCGCGCGACGCCTGGACGCTGCCGCTGATCCGCCACGCGCTGTCCGCCGGCCTGCCGCTGTTCACCGTGTGCCGCGGCACGCAGGAGACCAACGTGGCCCTCGGCGGCTCGCTGCACCAGGCGGTGCACGCCGTCGCCGGCAAGCACGACCACCGCGCGCCCGACGGCAAGCCGCCCGAGGTGCAGTACGGCCCGGCGCACGAGGTGTTCGTCGAGCCCGGCGGCGTGCTCGAACGCGTGGTCGGACTGCGGAAGTTCGACGTCAACTCCGTGCACGGCCAGGCCGTGAACCGGCTGGCCGAGGGCCTGCGCGTGGAAGCGCGCGCGCCCGACGGGGTGGTAGAGGCCTTCTCCGCCGTCGCCGCCAACGGGTTCAACCTGTGCGTGCAGTGGCATCCCGAGTGGCAGGCCGCCGCCAACGACGTCTCCATGCGCATGCTCACCGCCTTCGGGCAGGCCTGCCGACAGTGGAAGGAAGGACGCCGCGGCCCCCACCCGTGACGCCGGCGCGCACGCCTCCTCGCCCGTCACCCCATCACGACGGTGCGGCCCGGACGATGCTTCACCGCCCGCGACCCCGTCGACCAGAACACCTCGAAAGACAACCATGACCATCAACAGAAACCTCGCCACCTTCGCCGACCTCGAGCAGTGGCTCAACGAGAACCGCGTCACCGAGATCGAATGCCTCGTGCCCGACCTGACCGGCGTGGCCCGCGGCAAGATCCTGCCGCGCGAGAAGTTCACCGAAGACCGCGGCATGCGCCTGCCCGAGGCCATCGTGGCCATGGGCGTGACGGGCGAGTTCCCGTCCGAAGGCCCGTACTACGACGTCATCACGCCCACCGACCGCGACATGCACCTGCGGCCCGACCCCACCACGGTGCGCATCGTGCCCTGGGCCACCGACCCCACCGCGCAGGTGCTGCACGACTGCTACGACCCGAGCGGCAACCTGATCCCGTTCGCGCCGCGCTCGGTGCTGCGCAAGGTCATCGACCTCTACGCGGCCAAGGGCTGGAGCCCCATCGTCGCGCCGGAGCTCGAGTTCTACCTCGTGGCCCGCAACACCGATCCCGACATGCCTCTGAAGCCGCCCGTCGGCCGCAGCGGCCGTTCGGAGACCTCGCGCCAGGCCTACTCCATCGACGCCGTCAACGAGTTCGACCCGCTGTTCGAGGACGTGTACGACTACTGCCAGAAGATGGAGCTCAACGTCGACACGCTGATCCACGAGATCGGCGCCGGCCAGATGGAGATCAACTTCTTCCACGACGCGCCGCTGGGCCTCGCCGACGAGGTGTTCTTCTTCAAGCGCACGGTGCGCGAGGCCGCGATGCGCCACGACATGTACGCCACCTTCATGGCCAAGCCGATCGCCGGCGAGCCGGGCAGCGCCATGCACGTGCACCAGAGCGTGGTCAACACGGTCACCGGCAAGAACATCTTCTCCAACGAGGACGGCTCGCCCACGCAGGAATTCTTCTGGTACATCGGCGGGCTGCAGCGCTACATCCCGGCCGCGATGGCGCTGTTCGCCCCGTACGTCAACTCGTACCGCCGCCTGGCCCGCCACACCGCGGCGCCGATCAACATCCAGTGGGGCACCGACAACCGCACCGTGGGCATCCGCTCGCCCATCGCCACGCCGCAGGCGCGCCGCATCGAGAACCGCGTGATCGGCGCCGACGCCAACCCGTACTGCGCGCTCGCCGCCACGCTGGCCTGCGGCTATCTCGGCATCAAGAACAAGATCTCGCCCTCGGCCGAATGCAAGGGCGACGCGTACCTGGGCGAGTACCAGCTGCCGCGCAGCCTCGGCGAGGCGCTGCAGCTGCTGCGCGACGAGACCGACCTGCACGACGTGCTGGGCAAGGACTTCGTCACCGTCTACACCGAGATCAAGGAGATCGAGCACGCCGAGTTCATGAAGGTGATCTCGCCGTGGGAGCGCGAACACCTGTTGCTGCACGTCTGAGCGCGCCTGCTCATCGCTTTAAAGAAACCGCATCCGAAAGTCCCGACATGACCACCACCCGCACCACCCAGCAGTGGCAGGAAGCCGACTCGAAGCACTTCCTGCATCCGTTCACCGACCACCAGGCGCTGGCCGCCAAGGGCGCCCGCATCGTCGAGCGCGCCGAGGGCGTCTACGTGTGGGACACGGACGGCAACAAGATCCTCGACGCGATGTCTGGCCTGTGGTGCGTCAACGTGGGCTACGGGCGGCAGGAGCTGATAGCCGCGGCCACGAAGCAACTGGAAACGCTGCCGTTCTACAACGCGTTCTTCAACACCGCCACGCCGCCGGCGATCGAGCTGGGCGAGCTGCTGGCCGAGGTGGCGCCCGAGGGGTTCAAGCACTTCTTCTTCTCGAGCTCGGGCTCGGAAAGCAACGACACCAACGTGCGCATGGTGCGCCGCTACTGGGACTTGATCGGACAACCGCAGCGCCAGGTCATCATCGCCCGCAACAACGGCTACCACGGCTCGACGATGGCCGGCGCGTCGCTGTCCGGCATGTCGGGCATGCACGCGCAAGGCGGGCTCCCGATCCCCAACATCGTGCACGTCGAGCAGCCGCACTGGTACGAGTTGGGGCGCGACATGACGCCCGAGGCGTTCGGCATCCAGGCCGCGCAGACGCTCGAGGCCAAGATCCTCGAGATCGGCGCCGACAAGGTGGCCGCGTTCATCGGCGAGCCGGTGCAGGGCGCGGGCGGCGTCATCGTGCCGCCGTCCACCTACTGGCCCGAGATCCAGCGCATCTGCAGGAAGTACGACATCCTGCTGATCAGCGACGAGGTGATCTGCGGCTTCGGCCGCACGGGCAACTGGTTCGGCTGCCAGACCTTCGGCGTCAAGCCCGACCTCATCACCTTCGCCAAAGGGGTCACCTCCGGCTACGTGCCGCTGGGCGGCGTGATGGTGGGCGAACGCGTCGCGAAGGTGCTCATCGAAAAGGGCGGCGACTTCAACCACGGCTATACCTACTCCGGGCATCCGGTGGCGTGCGCGGTGGCGGTGGCCAACATCAAGCTGATCCAGCAGCTGAAGCTCGTGGAGCACGTGCGCGACGATGTCGGCCCGTATCTTGCAAGCCGTTTCGAGGAATTGCGCGACCATCCGCTCGTGGGACACACCCAGACCTGCGGCCTGATGGGCGCGGTGCAGATGGTCAAGGACAAGTCGAACGCCACCGCGTTCGACCCGGACCTCGCGGTCGGCATGATCTGCCGCGCGCACTGCTTCGCGAACGGACTCGTGATGCGCGCGGTGGGCGACCGGATGATCATCGCCCCGCCGCTGGTGATCACCCGGGCCGAGATCGACGAGCTCGTCGCCAAGGCTCGCAAGTGCCTCGACCTCACGCTGGCCGACGTCAACGCGCGCGGCTGGTTCTGAGAAAATCCGCCGCCGCCGCCGCCGCCGCCGCCGCCGCCGCCGCACCCGTCCGTGCGACCGACCCGATTGTTTGAAGAAGCCGTACCACTTTCCGATTCAACCCACCCATTCCCGTTGGAGGTCTTTCGATGATGAAGTCCCCGTTCCATGCCCTGGCCCGCATTGCAGGCGCCTTCGCCCTGACGTTCCTCGCAGGCGTGGTGCACGCTCAAGACGAAGAGAAGGTTCTCAACATCTACAACTGGTCGGACTACATCGCCGACGACACGATCAAGAACTTCGAGAAGGAAACGGGCATCAAGGTCCGCTACGACAACTTCGACTCCAACGAGATCCTGCACGCCAAGCTGGTGGCGGGCAAGACGGGCTATGACATCGTGGTGCCGTCGTCGAACTGGGCGCGCATGCAGATCCAGGGCGACCTGTTCATGAAGCTGGACAAGTCCAAGCTGCCCAACCTGAAGAACGTGGATCCGGCGGTGGCCGCGCAACTGGCCAAGATCGATCCGGGCAACACCTACGTGGTGGACTGGCTGTGGGGCTACACCACCGTGGGCATCAACGTCGACAAGGTCAAGGCGGCGCTCGGCGGCGCGCCGCTGCCGGACAACGTGTGGGACCTGGTCTTCAAGCCCGAGTACATGTCCAAGCTGAAGTCGTGCGGCGTGTCGTTCCTCGACTCCGGCGACGAGGTGATCCCGGCCGCCCTGCACTACGCCGGGAAGCCGCGCGTCACCACCAACGCATCGGACTACCAGCAGGCGCTGGCGATGCTCAAGGCCGTGCGCCCGTACGTGACCCTGTTCAGCTCGTCGGGCTACATCAACGACATGGCCGACGGCTCGGTGTGCCTGGCGCTCGGCTGGTCCGGCGACATCAACATCGCCCGCCAGCGCGCCATCGACAACAAGACCGGCCAGAACGTCCAGGCCTTGCTGCCCAAGAACGGCGGCCTGCTGTTCTTCGACGTGATGGCCATCCCCAAGGACGCGCCGCATCCGCAGAACGCGCTCAAGTGGATCAACTACATCCTCAGGCCCGAGGTCGACGCCGGACTGACCAACAAGGTCTTCTACGCGAACCCGAACAAGGAATCGAAGAAGTTCATCGAGCCCGCGGTCGCCAACAACCCGACGGTGTTCCTGTCGGCAGAGGAACTCGCCAAGATGGCCGGCACCGCCGACGCCCTGAACAACGAGATCCGCAGGCTGCAGAACCGCACCTACACGTCGTTCAAGACCGGCATCTGACACCAGACCGGCGGGCGTAGAGGCGACGACAATCTCGCCCTTCGCCCGGAGCAGGGGCACGCGGCCCCGGCAGCGCCCTGCCTCCGCCTGAATCCAAGTATCGACAAGACGCCCGAGGAGGCGAGCACACCCATGACCACTTCCGCCGACAACACGAAGTTCCTCCAGATCCAGGACGTGGTGAAGGACTTCGGCGGCTACAAGGCCGTCAATCATGTGAACCTCGACATCGCCAAGGGCGAGATCTTCGCGCTGCTCGGCTCCTCGGGCTGCGGCAAGACGACGCTCCTGCGCATGCTGGCGGGCTTCGAGACGCCCACGTCGGGCCGCATCGTCCTCAACGGCCAGGATCTCGCCGGGCTGCCGCCCTACGAGCGTCCGCTGAACATGATGTTCCAGTCGTACGCGCTGTTCCCGCACCTGACCGTGTGGGACAACATCGCGTTCGGCCTGCGCCGCGACAACTGGCCCAGGGACAAGGTGGCCGAGCGCGTCGAGGCGATGCTCAAGCTGGTGCAGCTCACCAAGTACGCGAAGAGAAAGCCGCACCAGCTCTCGGGCGGCCAGCAGCAGCGCGTGGCGCTCGCCCGCAGCCTGGCCAAGCAGCCGCAGATGCTGCTGCTCGACGAGCCGCTGGGCGCGCTCGACAAGAAGCTGCGCGAGGAGACGCAGATCGAGCTGGTCAACATCATCGAGCAGGTGGGCGTCACCTGCGTGATGGTCACCCACGACCAGGAAGAGGCGATGACGATGGCCTCGCGCATCGCGGTGATGAGCGAAGGCCGCTTCCTGCAGGTGGGCACGCCGTCCGAGATCTACGAGACGCCGGCCACGCGCTTCGTCGCCGACTTCATCGGCAACGTCAACCTGATGGACGGTACCGTCGCCGTGGACGAGGCCGACCACGTCGTCATCGACTGCGCCGATTGCAGGCACTACGTCGGCCACGGCATCACCGGCACGGTGGGCATGTCCGTCACGGTGGCCCTGCGCCCCGAGAAGATCACGCTGCAGCGCGAGAAGCCGGCCGACGCCTACAACTGCGTGGCCGGCAAGATCGAGGAGCTGTCGTACTTCGGCTCGTCCACGGTCTACCGCGTGAAGCTGGCCAGCGGCCTGGTGCTCGCGGTGAGCACGGCCAACACCGAACGCCACAGCGAGAGCGCGCTCACCTGGGGCGACATCGTCTGGGCGCACTGGTCGCCGCAGGCCCACGTCGTCCTCACGCAATAAGGGAGCCGCGCAAATGGAAGCTTCCGACAAGAAGACCGGCTGGCGCCCCTCCTGGTGGCGCGGCCGCACCGCGGTCATCGGCGTGCCCTACTTCTGGCTGCTGCTGTTCTTCCTCGCCCCGTTCCTGATCGTCGCCAACTACTCGGTCTCCGAGATGGGCGCGATCCGCGTGCAGGACATCACCAGCGTGGTCGACGGCGCGGTCAAGCTGACGATCAAGTACTCCAACTACGTCAACCTCACGGCCGACAACCTCTACTGGCACGCCTACCTCGCCAGCCTGAAGTACGCGTTCTTCACCACCGTGTTCTGCTTGCTGATCGGCTATCCGTTCGCCTACTTCATGGCGCGCGCCAAGCAGGCGCTGCAGCCCACGCTGCTGATGCTGGTCATGCTGCCGTTCTGGACCTCGTTCCTGCTGCGCGTGTACGCATGGAAGGGGCTGCTGGACGAAGGCGGCTGGGTCGCCGACCTGATCACCGGCTCGCACTTCGACCGCGTGCTGCTGTGGCTGGGCGTGATCGAGACACAGGGCCAGTTGATGCACACGACGTTCTCGCTGATCGTCGGCATGACCTACACGTACCTGCCGTTCATGATCCTGCCGCTGTACGCGAACCTGTCGAAGATGGACCTGCGCCTGCTCGAGGCCGCGTCCGACCTCGGCGCCACGCCCTGGGTCGCGTTCTGGCGCGTCACGGTGCCGCTGTCCAAGGCCGGGATCATCGCGGGCTCGATGCTCGTGTTCATCCCCTGCGTCGGCGAGTACGTCACGCCCGAGCTGCTGGGCGGCCCCACCACGCTGATGATCGGACGCGTGATCTGGGACGAGAACTTCTCCAACAACGATCCGCCGATGGCCTCCGCCGTCGCGGTCATCCTGGTGCTGCTGATCGTCGTGCCGCTGGCCATCTTCAACAAGTACCAGGTCGAGGCGCAGGAGGCCCGGAAATGAAGAACAGGGCTATTTTCGGCACCAGGTTCGCCAAGGGCTTCGGCCGCGCCTGGCTGGTGGGGGGCTTCCTGTTCCTCTACCTTCCCATGGTCACGCTGATGATCTTCTCGTTCAACCATTCGCGGCTGGCGTCGCACTGGGGCGGCTTCTCGCTCGAGTGGTACGCCAAGCTCGCGAGCGACACCGAGATCATCAACGGCCTGTGGCTGTCGCTGAAGATCGCGGTCACCTCGGCCACCGGCTCGGTGATCCTGGGCACGATGGCGGCGTTCACGCTGGTCAAGTACAAGCGCTTTCGCGGCCGCACCTTCTTCACCGGCATGGTCAACGCGCCGCTGGTGATGCCCGAGGTCATCCAGGGCCTGTCGCTGCTGCTGCTGTTCGTGGCCATCCAGCACGCCACGGAACGCTTCGACGGCGGGTTCCCCGAGCGCGGCTTCTTCACGATCTGGCTGGGCCACCTGATGATCGGCATGTCCTATGCCGCCGTCGTCATCCAGGCGCGCCTGCAGGACCTGAACCCGCAGCTCGAGGAGGCCGCGATGGACCTCGGCGCGCGCCCGTGGCAGGTGTTCCGGCTGGTCACCTTCCCCATGATCACGCAATCGCTCATCTCGGCCTGGCTGCTCACGTTCAGCCTGTCGCTGGACGACGTCGTCGCCTCGGCCTTCCTGAGCGGCCCCGGCGCCACCACGATGCCGCTGGTGATCTTCTCGCGCGCCCGCCTCGGCCTCGACCCCAGCGTCAACGCCGTGGCCACCGTGATGATCGTCATCGTCGCGATCTGCGTCGCCCTGGCCAGCATCTGGGTGGCCCGCGCCGAACGCCGCCGCGCCGCCGAGATCAGTGCCGCTGCACGAGACGATTCCTGAAGTACCCGTCCAGAGCTGACCCTACAAACACACTTGCGGAGAATTCGAATGAAATCCTTGCGTCCCACCGCCCTCGCCTGCGCGATCGCCCTCGCATTCGGCGCCGCGCCCGCCTTCGCCCAGTCCAACGCCGACGTGCTCAAGGAGCTCGCGGCGCTGAAGGCGCGCATCGCCGAGCTGGAGAAGAAGCTGGCCGCCGTTCCCGAGGCGCCGGCCGACGGCCAACCCGCCCAATGGGGAATGACCCCCGAACAGGCCGCCGAGTTCAACAAGCTGGTCGTCAAGTCCGAGGCCCTGGAAGACGCCCAGGAGTCGCACGGCTACAAGGACCTGAAGATCAGCGGCTACATGGATCCGACGTTCATCTGGAACAAGGACCAGAACCGCGCCGGCTTCCAGTTCCTGAGCCCCGTGTCCAAGGACGGCTACAACTACGACGACTCGTACTTCGGCACCGTGCAGCTCGACTTCCAGAAGGAACTCGAGGGCGGCACCAAGTGGCGCCTGACGTTGATGCCGCAGCGCGGCGCCGGCGTCGTGGCCGACCCAGGCGGCAATTCCATCGTCCACGAGGCCTCGGTCTCGATCCCGCTGGGCGACCTGCAGACCCGCCTGATCGCGGGCCAGATCCCCGACTGGTCGGGCTACGAATACATCCAGCCCACCACCACCAAGCTGGTCACGCGCGGCCTGCTGCTCGACTTCACCGAGCCCACCACCTACACCGGCGCGGGCATGGAGATCATCCGCGGCAAGTGGGACGTCAAGGGCGTGCTGGCCAACTTCAACTCGCCGATCAACCAGCCCAAGCAGTTCGCGCCGGTGCTGGCCTACCGCGTCGACTACTCCAAGGGCGAGTTCTCCGGCTGGGGCCTGGCCGGCGTCGAAGGCAAGGTGGCCAACGCCAACCACGGCGTCGCCCCCAGCCTGATCGCCGGCGCCTCGCAGAACACGATGCTGCACCTCATCGAGGCCGACGCGTACTTCATCCGCGGCGACCTCACGCTGCAGGGCCAGGTGGGCTTCGGCAAGCAGAAGGGCGCGGCCATCACGCCCGACGCCAACGGCAACGCACGCGACGCGCAATGGTGGGGCGTGTCGGGCCTGGCCGCGTACAAGCTCGACCCGCGCTTCGAGGCCGTGGCGCGTGCCGACTACATCAACGACCAGAAGAACGGCGGCGGCCTGCTGGGCTACACCGGCTACTACGACGGCGCCGGCACGGTCGGCGATACCCGCAACGGCATCGGCGTCTCGCCCGACTGCACGCTCGGCGCCGACTGCAAGGGCGCCAACCGCGCGGCCATCGCGATGGGCTTCAACTACCTGCTGACCGCCAACACGACGATCAAGGCCGAGTACCGCCTCGACCTGGCCAGCCAGGCCGTGTTCTTGGACGCCAAGACGGGCCTTTACAAGAAGAACAACTCCCTCCTGGGCGCAACGATGGTCGTCGGCTTCTAAACTGACCCCGGGCCCACTCGCCCACACGAGGGGCCGGCCATGAGCCGGCCCCTTTGACTTCCGCAGGAGACACTGATGAGCACCACGAACTGGGCCGAACGCGCCACCCGACTGAAGCTCGACGGCCGCATGCTGGTCGACGGCGTGCGCCGCGACACGCAGACCGGCGAGACCTTCGCCAAGCATTCCCCGATCGACAATCGCCTGCTGGGCCCGATCGCACGCGGCCTCGCCGCCGACGTCGACACCGCCGTGCGTTCCGCGCGCGCCGCGTTCGAGGACGGCCGCTGGGCCGGCAAGCCGCCCGCGGTCCGCAAGAAGATCCTGCAGAAGTTCTCCGAGCTGATCCTCGGCGCGAAGGACGAACTGGCGCTGCTGGAGACGCTGGACATGGGCAAGCCCATCCAGTATTCGCTGGCCGTGGACGTGCCCTCCGCCGCGCGCTGCATCGCGTGGTACGCCGAGGCCGTCGACAAGATCTACGACGAGATCGCACCGACGGCGTCGACCGCGCTCGCGCTCGTCACGCGTGAGCCCATGGGCGTGATCGGCGTGATCGTGCCGTGGAACTATCCGATGATCATGGCCGCCTGGAAGCTGGGCCCGGCGCTGGCCGCCGGCAACTCGGTCGTGCTGAAGCCCAGCGAGAAGAGCCCGCTCACCGCGCTACGCCTGGCCGAGCTCGCGCTCGAGGCCGGCCTGCCGCCGGGCGTGTTCAACGTCGTGCCGGGCTTCGGCCACGAGGCGGGCGAGGCGCTGGCGCTGCACATGGAGGTCGACGCGATCGGCTTCACCGGCTCCACCCGCGTGGGCCGCCGCATGTACGAGTACGCCGGCAAGTCCAACCTGAAGCGCGTGTACAACGAGCTGGGCGGCAAGTCGGCCTTCGTCGTCTTCGAGGACTACGCCGACGTCGCGCGCGCCGCCCGGACCGTGGCCGCAGGCATGTTCTTCAACCAGGGCGAGTCGTGCAACGCGCCCTCGCGTGTGCTGGTGCACGACTCGGTGGCCGACGAGTTCATCGCCACGCTGAAGACCGAGGCCCCCAAGTACGCGCCGGCCGATCCGCTCGACGCGGCGACCGAGATGGGCGCGCTGGTGGATGACACGCAGCTCAGGACGGTGCTGGGCTACATCGAGGCCGGCCACGCGCAGGGCGCGCGCGTGGTCAGCGGCGGCAAGCAGGCGCGCGCCGACACCGGCGGCTGGTACGTGGAGCCCACGGTCTTCGACAACGTCACCAACGACATGAAGATCGCGCAGGAAGAGATCTTCGGGCCGGTGATGGCCGTACTGCGCTTCAAGACCGAGGACGAGGCGATCGCCATCGCCAACGGATCGAGCTACGGCCTGCAGGCCAGCGTGTGGAGCGACAACATCAACCGCGCCCACCGCGTCGCCCGCGCGCTGCGCGCCGGCACCGTGCACGTGAACTCGTACGACGAGGACGACATCACGGTGCCGTTCGGCGGCTACAAGCAGAGCGGCAACGGGCGCGACAAGTCGCTGCACGCGTTCGACAAGTACACCGAGCTCAAGACCACCTGGATCCGCCTGGACGGCCAATGACCGGCGCCGCGACCAACGACAAGATCGCCGCCCTCGAGGCCACCCTGCGCCAGCAAGGCGTGCACACGCTGCTCGCGCAGTTCGTCGACATGCACGGCACGCCCAAGGGCAAGTGGGTGCCGCTGCACCAGCTCGGCACGCTCGTGCGTGACGGCGCGGGCTTCGCCGGCCCGTCGATCTGGGGCACCGCCCTGCCCCGCACCGGGCCGCGCAGCGAGTACTACGCGCGGGCCGACCTGCGCACGCTCGCCGCGCTGCCCTGGATGCCGGGCGTGGCCCGCGTGGCCTGCGACGGCTTCGTGGCCGGCGAGCCCTTCGACAACTGCCCGCGCCAGGTCCTGCGCCGCGCCACCGAGCGCCTGGCCCAGCGCGGCTGGACGCTGCAGGCGGGCATCGAGCCCGAGTTCTTCCTGCTCAAGAAGGTGGACGGCCAGTGGTTGCCGTTCGACGACGGCGACCGCCTGGACAAGCCGTCCTACGACCTGAAGAGCCTGCCGCGCCAGGGCCGCTTCCTCGCCGACCTGCGCGCCGCGCTGGAGGCCGCCGGCATGAAGGTGCAGCAGACCGACCACGAGGACGCGCACGGCCAGTACGAGATCAACTTCGAGAACGCCGAGGCCGTCACCAGCGCCGACAACGTCACGCTGTTCAAGCTCGCCGCGCACACGCTGGCCGAACGCGAGGGCGCGGTGTTCTCGATGATGCCCAAGCCCTTCGCCAACCAGCCGGGCAGCGGCCTGCACTTCCACGTGTCGCTGTGGGCCGGCGACCGCTGCGTGTTCTCCAACGCCGACGGCCGCCCTGGCCTGTCGCCGCTCGCCCACCACTTCATTGCCGGCGTGCTCGTGCACAGCGCGGCCCTGACCGCGCTGGCGGCGCCCACGGTGAACTCGTACAAGCGGCTGGTGGTGGGCGAATCGCTGTCCGGCACCACCTGGGCCCCGGCCTACGTGGCGCACGGCCCGAACAACCGTACGGCCGTCGTGCGCACGCTCAACGGCCGCTTCGAGTGGCGCCTGCCGGACGCCAGCGCCAACCCGTACCTGGCGCTCGCCGGCCTCATCGAGGCGGGGCTGGACGGCGTCGACCGCGTGCTCGATCCGGGCCCGGCCTGCACCGACGACCTGTTCGCGCTGGACCTCGCGCAGATCCGCGCGCGCGGGATTGCGCTGCTGCCGCAAAGCCTGGCCGAGGCCATCGCCGCGCTGCGCGCCGACGAGGTCGTGCGCGGCGCACTCGGCGAGTCGCTGGCCACCGAGTTCGACCGCCTCAAGCGCATCGAGTGGACGGAATACGCGCGCCACGTGAGCGCGTGGGAGCTGGAGCGCTACGGCGCGCTGTTCTGAGCCCTCACAGGCAGGCCAGCGCCGCCACCAGCGCCACCGGCATCGTAACCATGCCCACGCGCAGGAATTGCCAGGCCGACACGTGCTCGCTCTCGCGCCGCAGCGCCACCAGCCACAGGATCGTCGCCAGCGAGCCGGTGACCGACAGGTTGGGCCCGAGGTCGATGCCGATCGCGATCGCCGAGCGGACGTCGTCGGGCATCGGGCCGGAGTTGACGGCGGTGCCGGCGATGAGCCCGGCCGGCAGGTTGTTCATCAGGTTGCCCGCGAAGGCGACGATCGCGCCCGCGCCCCACGCGGTCGCGCGCGGCGCCGCCTGCGCATGCGCGCGCAGCACGTCCGTGAGCGAGGCGATCAGGCCGGTCTGGCCCAGCCCGGCCACCAGAACGAACAGGCCCGCCACCAGCGCGAGCACGCTCCACGACACGTGCTGCAGCAAGGCCCACGGTGCCTCGCGCCGGGTCGCCTGCACCGCTGCGACGGCCATCAACGTGGCCAGCAGCGTGGGCGCGCCCAGCGGGAACCCGAGCGCCGAGGCGGCCAGCATCGCGAGCACCACGGCCACGATGCCGACGGCCGCGAGCCGCCCGGTGCCCGAAAGCGGCGGCACGTGCGCCGGGGCGTCGACGGGGCTCGCGAGCTCGGCGCGGAACAGGAACGCCAGCGCGCTCCAGGTCGCGACCACCGCGGCCACCGACGGCAGCGCGAAGGCGCGCATCCAGGCCGGCAGCGGGGGCATGTGCTCGCCGAACACGACCAGGTTGGCCGGATTCGAGATGGGCAGCACGAAGCTCGCCGCGTTGGCGATGAAGGCGCACGCGAACAGGTAGGGCAAGGGCTTCGCGCCGGCCTTCTTGGCCACCATGTAGACCGCGGGCGTCAGCACCACGGCCGTCGCGTCGTTGGACATGAACGTGGTCACCACCACGCCGATGCAGTAGACCAGCGCGAACAGGCGCCGCGCCGAACCCTCGGCGTGCCGCACGGCCCAGCCGGCCAGCGTGTCGAACAGGCCCTCGCGTCGCGCGAGTTCCGACAGCAGCATCATGCCGGCCAGGAACAGGGTGACGTCCCAGCCCTCGAGCACGGCCTGCAGCGCGCCGGCGATCGGCAGCAGCCCGCAGGCCAGCAGCGCGAGCGCCCCGGCCCCGGCCCAGACGGCTTCGGGCCACTTGTTCGGCCGGATGATGACCGCGGCGGTGGCGGCAGCGACGATGACCCAGGTGGCGATGTGGGACGGGCTGGCGACGGGCCAATGGATCATGTGCGGGCGATGGGTTGGAGACGGGACGAGGCGGCGCGCCGTGCCAGCATTGTCCCTGCAGAAAACGGCGGGTTTTTGCCGCCCAATTCGATCATGTCCCCCGAGGCCGGAAGGACTAGCATGCAGGCTTCCTGTATCTCCCCGGAAGACCGCCCGGAGCGCCCATGACGGAAGACAACCGACCCGTGAACCTGGACTTCGACCTGCCTGCCCAGCCGCAATCGCTGATCAAGCTGGCCGCTCTGCTGCGCGAGGACGATGTCAACCTGAACGCCGTCGGCGCGCTGATCGAAGGCGACATGTCGTTCGCCGCGGCCGTGATGAAGGCCGTCAATTCGCCGCTGTACGGCCTCAAGGGCCGCGTGCAGAGCGTGCAGCAGGCCGTCACCTACCTCGGCGTGCGCGAGATCTCGGCCATCGCCTACGAGGCCGGCTTGCAGGCCGCCTTCCCGCAAGTGCCGCAGCTCCTGGCGGTGTGGGAACGCGCCAGCATCCGCGGCCTGCTCATGGGCCGGCTCGCGCAGGCGCTGTCGATGGAGGCGTGGAGCGCGCACACCGCCGGGCTGTTCGAGGAATGCGGCAAGGCCGTGCTCTACAAGCATGCGCCCGGGAAGTACGCGCCGATGCTGGCCGCCGCGCGCGACGACGTGCACCTGGTCGAACTCGAACGCGTCGCCTTCGGCTGCGGCCACGACGACGTCGGCGCCAACCTGTGCGAGGCCTGGGGCCTGACGCCCGCCGCCGTCGCCAGCGTGCGCCACCACGTCGCGATCCACACCTCGATGCGGCTGCCGCGCGTGTCGCACCGCTACATCTGCGTGCTGTCCGCCCTCGCCCACACGATCACGAACGACCCGGCCCAGCTCGACGAGGTGGCCATGAAGCTGGCGCCGCAGGCGATGCTGGACCAGACCTCGCTGCTGCGCGGCCTGCACCGCGTCAAGGACAAGATCGACGACGCACTGGCCAGCGCCTGAGCGCCGGCGCAACGTTCAGCCCGCCGCCACGCTCTCGGGCGCGCCCGCGTGCGCGAGGCGCGACACCTCGGGCGGCGCCAGCGTCTTCATCCTGTGGTCCGACCACACCTGGCGCCAGCGCCGCGCGCCCTTGACGCCGTTCCACAGGCCCAGCATGTGGCGCGAGGCCTGCGACCAGTGGTGCTCGGTGGCCTGCAGGCGTTCGAGGTATTCCACCATCAGCGCCTCGACGCTCTCGCGCGTGCGTTCGCCCGAGGGCCCGCCGAGGAAGCGCGAATCCCAGTCGGCCATGCACCACGGGTCGTGGTACGCCTCGCGGCCCAGCATCACGCCGTCCACGTGTTCCAGGTGCGTGGCGATGGCCTCGTCGCCCTTCACCCCGCCATTCAGCACGATCGTGAGTTCCGGGAAGTCCTTCTTCAACCGGTAGACGAATTCGTGGCGCAGCGGCGGGATCGTGCGGTTGTCCTTGGGGCTCAGGCCCTGCAGCCAGGCGTTGCGCGCGTGCACGATGAACACGGTGCAGCCGCCGGCCGCCACGGTGCCCACGAAGTCGCGCACGAAGTCGTAGCTCTCCACCTTGTCGATGCCGATGCGGTGCTTGACGGTCACCGGCAGCGTGCACGCGTCGCGCATGGCGGCCACGCTGTCGCGCACCAGCTCGGCCTCGCGCATCAGGCAGGCACCGAACGCGCCGCGCTGCACCCGCTCGCTGGGGCAGCCGCAGTTCAGGTTGACCTCGTCGTAGCCCCACTTCTGCGCCAGCCGCGCGCACTCGGCCAGCGCGTCGGGCTCGCTGCCGCCCAGCTGCAGCGCCACGGGATGCTCCTCGTCGTTGAAGTCGAGGTGGCGCGGCTGGTTGCCGTGCAGCAGCGCGCCGGTGGTCACCATCTCGGTGTACAGCAGCGTGTCGCGCGTGATGAGGCGGTGGAAGTAGCGGCAGTGGCGGTCGGTCCAGTCCATCATCGGCGCCACGCTGAGGCGCCAAGGGCTGGTTTTTTCGCCAAGTCGTTGATTTTGTTCAGAAATCATTTGTCCGTATTGTCGCCGGGATCGCCGTTTCGCGGCGTCGGTCACGAAATACCGTGCTTGCTGGATGCGCGAATTCGCTTGTACGCGGAAAATGGTCGGGCGCCGACGCCGGAGGGCCGGGGACGGACGCGCGACCGGGGGCCTTGATGCCCGCGGCTACAACGAGAACATCGATGAAATTGCTGTCGCGCCTGCCTTTGCGGGCCCTGCTCACCCTGCCTTACGTGGCGCTGGTGTTGGGCACCGCCATCGTGATCGGCGTGCTGTCGTATGCCGCGGGCCGCGACGCCGTCGACAACCTGTCCGGCCAGTTGCTCACCGAGACCGTGCACCGCATCGAGCAGGCCGTCGAGGGCCACGTGTCGGGCTCGGCCGCCGTGCTGGAGGTGGCCTTTCCCAAGGGCATCGCCGCGCCGGAGTCGATCCAGGACGAGCTGCCGGCGCTGCGCACGCGCTTCTGGCTGGCGACCTCGGTGCACCGCGACCCGAACAACTACGCCTACTACGGCGACCGCGACGGCCGCTTCATCGGGCTGTGGCGCTCCTCCGAATCGGACGCAGAACTGCGCCTGCGCCCCACCGGCGCCGGGCCGCGCGACCTGTACCACTACAGCGGCATCGCGGGCGAACCGGGCAAGCCCGACGTCGAGACCCGCATCTTCGAGCCGCGCGAACGCCCCTGGTACAAGGCCGGCGCGGCCAGCGCCCTGCAGACCTGGACCTCGATCTACATCGACTTCAAGCTGCAGGAACTGGTGGCCACGCGCGCGCGGCGCGTGAACGATCGCGACGGTGCGTTCAAGGGCGTTGTCGCCACCGACATCTCGCTGCGCCAGGTCACCGCGTTCCTGCAGCGGCTGGCCCTCAGCAGCAACGGCGTGGCGATGGTGCTGGAGAAGGACGGCAACCTGATCGGCGTCTCGCGCGGCGAGCACATCAAGAAGCAGCCCGACGGCACCAACGTGCGCCTGAACGCGGCCGACAGCGCCGACCCGCTGGTGGCGGCTACCTACGCCGCCGTGCGCGGGCTGGCCGACACCGCGGCCGACGCGCGCCCCCACACCACCGTGTTTCCGGCCCCGGACGGCTCGCCCGTGCAGGTGGGCTACGCGCGCCTGACCGACGACGCCGGGCTCGACTGGCTGATCATGGTGGCCGTGCCGCGCCACGACTTCCTGCACGGCATCCTCGACAACTTCCGCCGCACGGTGCTGCTGGCAGCCGTCGCGGCGGTGGTGGTGATGCTCACGGGCATGCTGGTGCTGTCCACCGTCACGCGCGAACTGCGCCAGCTCGCCTCGGCCGCGCGCCGCGTGGGCCAGGGCAGCACCGCGCCGTTCGACGAGTCGCGGCGCAAGGACGAGCTGGGCGACCTCTCGCGCAGCTTCGCCGAGATGCAGCGCCGCCTGCTCACCGACCCGCTCACGGGACTGGCCAACCGCGAGGCCCTGATACGCCGCGTGGAGGATCGCATCGTGCAGCAGCGCCGCCGCGGCGACCCGCGTCCGTTCGGCCTGCTGTTCATCGACATCAACCACTTCAAGAAGATCAACGACGAGTTCGGCCACGACATCGGCGACGCGGTGCTGCAGGAGCTCGCGCGGCGCCTTGGCGCGGCCGTCCGCGCCGAGGACCTGGTGGCCCGCTTCGCAGGCGACGAGTTCCTCGTGCTGCTGGACTCGATCGACCGGCGCGAGGACGCCGAGCGCGTCCGCGAGCTCCTCGAGGAGGTGCTGCGCCAGCCGCTGGAACGCCTGACCGGCAGCACGACGCTGGCGCCGGCGCTGGGCGCCGCGATCGGGGTGGCGGTCTATCCGGAGGACGGCCAGGACGTGGACACGCTGGTGCGCCACGCCGACCAGCACATGTACACGCGCAAGCGCGAGCTCTGAGCAGCGCGCGCCGGGCCGCCGCCGTTCACTCCACCGCGCCGATCGTGCACTGCGCCGGGTTGCGCGCGACGCCGCGCTGGTCGGTGGCCGGGCAATCGCGTCCCGCCTTGCGCAGCGGGCTCGTCGATGCCGGCAGGATCGTCGGCGTCGGGCCGCCGTTGGCTGCCAGTGCGCCCAGTTGCGGGTCGACGAAGCGGATGCCCGTGACGCACACGTTGTCGTTGAGGCCGCCCACGGGGCGCTTTTGCGGCCACTGGACGTTGGCGGTGCCACTGCCCGGACTGAAGAAGCACTGCATCGGCGAGCCGGCATCGGCACTCAGGTCGTTGGCGAAGACGGTGTTGTCGACGGGGAAGTTCAGCGTGCCGAAGATGGCCGCGCTGAAGTAGCCCGGACCGCCGGGCGACCGGTTGCCGCTGAAGGTGACGTTGCGGATCCACCCGGAAGCCGCGGAGTTGGTCAGGGACAGCGCACCGCCGACGCCCTTGGTGGCGACGTTGCCGGCGAACGTGGTGTTGGTCACATGCAGGTTGTCGGAGATGAACTCGCCCGCGCCCGCCGAGGTCGCCACGTTGGCAGAGAACGTCGAGCCCGTGATGACGAGCGGGTTGGCGTTCTGCACGTACAGCGCGCCGGCGTTGTCCGCATGGTTGGCCTGGAAGACCGAACGGTCGAAGCTCGTCGGCTGTGCGGCGCCGTCCGCGGTGCGGAACAGCGCGCCACCGAAGGCGCCCGCGGCGTTGTCGCTGAAGGTCGTCCCGCAGACCGACTGGGCGCCGTCGGAGCCGCCGTCGATGGCGATCGCGCCGCCGTTGCCGCCCGCGCCGCCCTGGTTGGCCTGGGCCACCCCCGTACAGCCCGAGGCCTTTCCGCCCACGTAGTTGGCGCCGGTGCCGGTCGCCTTGTTGCCGGAGAACAGGTCGTTGTCGAAGCGTCCGTCGGACTGCAGCAGGCCCACGGCGCCGCCGTTCGAACCGCTGTTGCCGTCGAACGTCGAGCCGACGATCGCCACGTCCAGCGATCCGGTCGCGTAGACGGCGCCGCCGCCGACATCCGGCCCGGGCGAGGCGGCGCTGTTGCCGCGGAACGTGACGTCGATCGCATGCAGCATCGAGTCGTGCACGTAGACGGCGCCGCCGGCCCCGTCGGCCCAGCCATAGGCGCAGCTCGCGTTGGCGCTGTCGGGGGCGACATAACGGGTGCCGGCCGCCTTGCCGCCGGTCAGGATGATGTGCTGCAGCGTGAGCCCCACCCGGTTGGTGCGGAAGTTCTCGTGGACCACCTGGATCAGGCGCACTCGCCCTCCGCCATCCAGCGTCACCTTGCCGCCGCCGTCGATGACCGTCGAGCGCGTCGCTGGAACGACCAGGGTTGCGTGGAGCGGGATCGTCACCGGGCTCGCGCCGCAGTTGAACGTGACCACCGTCGACGCGTTGATGGCCGCCTGCAGCGCAGTCGCCGTGCAGCTCGGCGCCGTGCCGTTGCCCACGACCAGGGCGCCCGTCGTGCTGGCCGCGACGATGGGCGGCGTGCAGACGGCGGCAGGCGCGGCCAGTGCCGCGGCTCCGGCCAGCGCGGCCGAGATCGCGAGCAATCCCGCGCGGAGGGCGGGCGAGCCCAGGACAGCGGCACGACGCGCCACGCCACGGGAAATTTCGGTCAAGCGATGGATGGACATGGAGATTCTCGTGACCCGGATCGGAAAGGAACGCGGATTCTGCGAGCGCATGGCCTGGCGCGCCAGGATCCTGCTCTTCCACTGCCACGGAGTTACTCCAGCCTCACAGCCGTAGCACCGGGACACGCTTTGTCGCTGTGCCCGCTCTTGAATTGCCGCTGTCGCGTTGCCGGCGCATGCCGACTCGACGGATGACCCGCGCCCTCGAATCCACCGCGACATGAGCGCCGGCCATCGCCGCGACCGCGTGGCGAGATCGGCGGCCGCGCTGGTTCAGGCCAGGTCGCGCAGAGGATGCGCGTGCGCCGGCCACGGCGACGCGAAGAACGCGTCCACCATCTCGGCCTCGACGCCCGCGATCGTCGCGGGATGCCACTTCGGCGCGTGATCCTTGTCCACCACCAGCGCGCGGATGCCCTCCAGCGTCTCGCTGGCGGCGCCGGGCCGCAGGTGGAAGCAGTGGCGCACCAGGCCGCGCTCCATGCGCAGGTCGTCGGCCAAGGTCATCGTGCGGGCGCGCCGGATCTGCTCCAGGGTGACGGCCAGCATCAGCGGCGAGCGCTGCGCCAACGCCGTCGCGATGCCCGCAGCGAACTCGCCCGGCTCGGCCTGCAGCGCGGCCACGATGGCCGGCAGGTCGGGCTGGGCGAACACGCGGTCGATCAGCGCACGCTGCTCGCGCAAGTTGGAATGGCCCGCCTCGGCGTGGAAGCCGTTGACGGCGGACAGCGCGCCGACGCCGTCGATCGCGGTGGCGGCGGCGATCGCGTCGACCAGCTCCTCCATGCTGGCGGCCGGCACCAGCGCGTCGGCCCAGTCGACGGCCAGCGAATCGGCCGCGCCCAGCACGTGGCCGGTGAGCCCCAGGAACTCGCCCAGGTGGCCCGGCGTGCGGGCCAGGAACCAGCCGCCGCCCACGTCGGGGAACAGGCCGATGTTGGTCTCGGGCATCGCGAGCTTGCCGTGCTCGGTGACGATGCGCATCGAGCAGCCCTGGGCCAGGCCCATGCCGCCGCCCATCGTGATGCCGTCCATCAGCGCGAAGGTGGGCTTGCCGAAGGTGTGGATCAGGTGGTTCAGCGCGTATTCCTCGCTGAAGAAGTCCTCCAGCGTCGGGTCGCCGGCCAGCGCTGCTCCGTGGAAGTATCGGATGTCGCCGCCGGCGCAGAACGCGGGCGCCTTGCCTTCGCGGTTGGTGCCGCGCAGCAGCACCGCGCCCACCTGCGGGTCGTCGCGCCACGCGAGCAGCTGCGTGGTGACGAGCCGGATCATCTCCAGCGACAGCGCGTTGAGCGCCTTCGGCCGGTTCAGCGTGAGGACGCCGAGGTGGCCGCGCTGTTCGGCCAGGACGGTGGATTCAGACATGGGGAGGCTCCGGCATGGCCTGGCGACCGCGCAGGCTCAGGAATTCGTTGAAGACGAGCGCGCCCACCACGATGCCGCCGCCGACGAGCGCCGAGCTGCCCGGCGCCTCGCCGGCCCCCAGCCAGGCCCACAGCACGCCGAAGATCACCTCCAGCAGGCCCAGCAGCGCCACCTCGGGCGCGGGCAGCGCGCGCGTGACGCGCACGAGCAGCAGGCAGGGGATCGCCAGCTGGAAGATGCCCAGGCCGAACAGCAGCCCCAGGTCGTGGGCGTTGGAATGGAAAGGCCACGCCAGCGGCAGCGTGACGAGCGCGGAGATCGCCGCCCCGATCAGCACGGCGCTGAACAGGTCGGGCTGCGTGGCGGGCGTCTGCGTGCTGTCGTCGGCCACCGGCTGCGACCGGCCCGCGTGCTGCAGCACCGTGTAGTTCAGCGCCGACGACAGGGGCACGGCGAACGCGACGGCCATGCCGGCCAGGCTGCGCGCGTCGGCGGCCTGCATGTTGTGGCCGAACATCCAGGCGATGCCGCCCCCGGCCACGGCGATCGCGACCCAGGTGCGCGGAGGCTGCCGGTGATGCAGGAACACGCGCGCGAACACGGCCGTCAGCAGCGGGCCGATCGACATCGTCACGAGCACGTTGGCCACGCGCGTCATCGTGAGCGCCACCATGAAGGCGGTGAACATCACGCTCCAGCACAGGCCCGAGAGCCACACCACGCGCGGCGAGCGCAGCAGGTCGACCCACAGCCCCCAGCCGCGCATCCAGGTGAGCGCCACGCCCAGCCCGGCGAGGTTGAACAGGCTGCGGAAGAAGGTGACCTCGAAGCTCTCGGCCGTCTGCAGCGAGCGGCTGACGACACCGGCGGTGCTCCACATGAGCGTGACGACGACCATGCCGAAGGCGGCGCGGGCATGGCTCAGGGAAGTCGATGCAGTCATGTCACCGAGCAGTGTCGCATCGATTGGCAGATATGGCGGCGAACCACCGTCCCCGGCGTCGCCGCTCAAACCATTCAAGAGAAGTTCAAGGGAGCGGCGGATCCGGCTCCGCCGGGCCGCTCGCGGAGCGCCCCCTCGGGGGGCAGGGAGCGCCAGCGACCGTGGGGGCTCGATCTCAAGCTTTTTTGTTGCGCTTGCGCTCGTTTTCGGTGAGGAAACGCTTGCGCAGGCGAACGCTCTTGGGCGTGATCTCGACCAGCTCGTCGTCGTCGATGAACTCGACGCCGTATTCCAGCGTGAGGTCGATCGGCGGCGTGATCTTGATCGCGTCTTCCTTGCCGGAGACGCGGAAGTTCGTGAGCTGCTTGGTGCGGGTGGCGTTGACGACGAGGTCGTTGTCGCGGCTGTGGATGCCCACGATCATGCCTTCGTAGACCGGGTCGTTCGGCTTGACGAACATGCGGCCGCGGTCGTCGAGCTTGCCCAGCGCGTAGGTGAAGATCTCGCCGGCGTCCATGGAGATCAGCACGCCGTTCTTGCGGCCGCCGATCTCGCCCTTGTGCGGCTCGTAGCCGTCGAAGATGTTGCTGATGAGGCCCGAGCCGCGCGTCAGGTTCATGAACTCGTTGGAGAAGCCGATGAGGCCGCGCGCGGGAATGCGGTACTCGAGGCGGACGCGGCCCTGGCCGTCCGGCTCCATGTTGACCAGCTCGCCCTTGCGCTCGCCGAGGGCCTGCATGACGCCGCCCTGGTGGGTCTCTTCCACGTCGGCCGTCACGAGCTCGATCGGCTCGTGGCGCACGCCCTCGACGTCGTGATACACCACACGCGGCTTGGAGACGGCCATCTCGAAGCCCTCGCGGCGCATGTTCTCCAGCAGGATGGTCAGGTGCAGTTCACCGCGGCCCATCACCTCGAACACGCCGTCCTCGTCGGTCTCCTTCACCCGCAGCGCCACGTTGTGCTGGAGTTCCTTCTGCAGGCGGTCCCAGATCTGGCGGCTGGTGACGTACTTGCCTTCGCGGCCGGCCAGCGGCGACGTGTTGACGAGGAAGTTCATCGTCAGGGTCGGCTCGTCGACCTTCAGGCGCGGCAGCGGCTGCGGGTTGGTCGGGTCGGTGAGGGTCACGCCGATGTTGACCTCGTCGATGCCGTTGACCAGCACGATCTCGCCCGGGCCGGCCTCGGTGACCTGCACGCGATCCAGGCCCTGGAACGTGAGCACCTGGTTGACGCGGCCCTTGGCGGGCTTGGCGTCAGGGCCTTCCATCACGACGACGTCCATGCCCGGCTTGATCGTGCCCTGCAGGATGCGGCCGACGCCGATGCGGCCGACGAAGGTGGAGAAATCCAGCGCGGAGATCTGCAGCTGCAGCGGCGCGGCCGGGTCGCCCTTGTTCGGCTCGACGTGCTTGAGCACCGTGTCGAACAGGGCCGACATGTCCTCGCCCCACTTCTCGCCCGGCGCGCCTTCGGTCAGCGACGACCAGCCGTTGATGCCGGAGGCGTAGACGACCGGGAAGTCGAGCTGCTCGTCGTTGGCGCCCAGCTTGTCGAACAGGTCGAACGCGGCGTTGACCACCATCTCGGGCTTGGCGCCCGGCTTGTCGACCTTGTTGACCACGACGATGGGCTTCAGGCCGAGGGCCAGCGCCTTCTTCGTGACGAAGCGGGTCTGCGGCATCGGGCCTTCCTGGGCGTCGATCAGCAGCACCACGCCGTCGACCATGGACAGCGCGCGCTCGACCTCGCCGCCGAAGTCCGCGTGGCCCGGGGTGTCGACGATGTTGATGTGCGTGCCCTTCCAGCTGACCGCGCAGTTCTTGGCCAGGATGGTGATGCCGCGCTCGCGCTCGATCGCGTTGTTGTCCATCACGGTGTCGACGACCTTCTCGTGGTCGGCGAAGGTGCCGCTCTGGCGAAGGAGCTGGTCGACCAGCGTGGTCTTGCCATGGTCGACGTGGGCGATGATGGCGATGTTGCGGATCTGCGTGCTAGCGGTCATGACGTTCTCTCAGGTCTCTCGGATTCAGTTCGGCAGGCCCTGCACTTCGGCGGGACTCAGCAGGCGGTCGGCGATGAGTTCGCCGGCGGTGATGTGCGCGCTGCCAAGGAGTGCGTGCGGTTCGGGCCCGTAGACACGCAGATGCGCGCAGTCGGGTTCGGGGGTGCGCCGGCGCAGGCCGGTCAGGAAACGTGCGGCCTCGTTGGCTTCGAGTCGCACGGCCGGCCATTCGGCCAGCAGGGTATCGGGATGCAGCAGGCGGCGTTCGCGCTCGGCTTCGGGCAGGGCCTCGAGCGCCTCCAGCGTGATCGCGCCTTCCAGGTTCAACGGCCCGCTCGCCGTTCGGCGCAGGCCGATCAGGTGCGCGCCGCAACCCAGCGTCTCGCCGATGGATTCGGCCAGCGTGCGGATGTAGGTGCCCTTGGAACAGCGAACCTCGATTGTCGCCGTCTCCGGGTTTTCATGCTGCCAGTCCGTGATTTCAATCGTGTGAATCGTCACGTCGCGCTCGGCGCGCTCGATCTCCACGCCGTCGCGGGCGTATTCGTAGAGCGCCTTGCCGTTGTGCTTGAGCGCCGAATACATCGGCGGCAACTGCTTGATCGGCCCGGTGAGGCGGGCGCAGGCGGACTCGAGCGCCGCGCGATCGAACGCCACGGGACGCTTGCTCACCACCTCGCCCTCGGCATCGCCGGTGCGCGTGGTCTGGCCGAAGCGCACGGTGGCGCGGTAGGCCTTGTCCGAATCGAGGCTCACCTGGGCGAACTTGGTGGCCGCGCCGAAGCACAGCGGCAGCAGCCCGGTGGCCAGCGGGTCGAGCGTGCCGGTGTGGCCGGCCTTCTCGGCGCGCAGCAGCCACTTGGCCTTCTGCAGCGCGTCGTTGGACGACAGGCCCAGCGGCTTGTCGAGCAGCAGCACGCCGTGGATCGGGCGCCGCACGATCTTCACCCGCGCAGGCCGGGACGCGCGCGCGGCTGCGGGGGCAGCGGCGGCGTCCAGGGTCGGCACGGGTTGGAGATCGGTCATGCGCGGGGGTCAGTCGTCGCTGCCGTTTGTCTTCGGCGGGGCCGCGGGCGGCGTCTCGTCGTCCTTGGCCCGCGTCGCGTTGGCCTGCAGGATCATGGCGTTGAGCTCGGCCGCGCGCTCGGTGGTGCGGTCGAAGTGGAAGTGCAGCGTGGGCACCGTGTGGATGGCCAGGCGCTTGAACAGGCCGTTGCGCAGGAAGCCGGCGGCCTCGTTGAGGGCCGTCTCGCTCTCGGCGGAGTCGCCGATCAGCAGCGAGAAGAACACCTTGGCGTGGGCGTAGTCGGGCGTGACCTCCACCGAGTTCACGGTGATCATGCCCACGCGCGGATCCTTCAGCTCGCGGATCAGCTCGCCGAGATCGCGCTGGATCTGGTCGGCGACCCGGAAGCCGCGGTTCGGGATATTTCGTTTATGGCGCATAGTTTTTACTGCCCTCTCAAGTGAAAAGCCCCGCCAACTTTCTGGCGGGGCTTTTGCACAGGTGAAGTGCGTCCCGCCTTACAGCGTTCGAGCCACTTCCTTGATCTCGAAGAATTCGAGCTGGTCGCCTTCCTTGATGTCGTTGAAGTTCTTGATCGTCAGGCCGCATTCGAAGCCCTGGACCACTTCACGCGCGTCATCCTTCATGCGGCGCAGCGAATCGAGCTCGCCGGTGTAGATCACCACGTTCTCGCGCAGCAGGCGCAGCTTGGAGCCGCGACGAACCACGCCCGAGGTGACCATGCAACCCGCGATGTTGGTCTTGGAGACCGTGAAGATCTGGCGGATCTCCGCCGAGCCCACGACTTCCTCGCGCTGTTCCGGCGCCAGCATGCCCGTCATCGCCGCCTTCACCTCATCCACGGCGTCGTAGATGATGTTGTAGTAGCGCAGGTCGACACCGTTGTTCTCGGCGAGCTTGCGCGCGCCGGCGTCCGCACGGACGTTGAACCCGATGATGACCGCCTTGGAGGCGATGGCCAGGTTGACGTCGGACTCGCTGATGCCGCCCACGGCCGAGTGCACGATCTGCACCTTGACCTCGTCGGTGGACAGCTTGAGCAGCGAGGCGCCCAGCGCTTCCTGCGAACCCTGCACGTCGGCCTTGACGATGATGGGCAGCAGCTGGACGTCGGCACCCATCGCGTCGAACAGGTTTTCCATCTTGTTCTTCTGCAGGCGCGCCAGCTTGACGTCGCGGTACTTGCCCTGGCGGAACGTGGCGATCTCGCGAGCGCGGCGTTCGTCGGTGAGCACCATGAAGTCGTCGCCGGCCTGCGGCACTTCGGTGAGGCCCTGGATCTCGACCGGGATGGACGGGCCCGCCTCGTTGATGGCGTTGCCGTCCTCGTCGATCATGGCGCGGACACGGCCGAAGCTCGAGCCGGCCAGCACGATGTCGCCGCGCTTGAGCGTGCCGGTCTGCACCAGCACCGTGGCAACCGGGCCGCGGCCCTTGTCGAGGCGGGCTTCGACGACCACGCCCTGCGCCGCGGCTTCGGCCGGGGCCTTGAGCTCCAGCACTTCGGCCTGCAGCAGCACCTGCTCGAGCAGGTTGTCGATGCCCTGGCCGGTCTTGGCCGAGACCTGCACGAACGGCGAATCGCCGCCGAACTCTTCCGGCACGACCTCTTCGGCCACCAGCTCGGAGCGCACGCGCTCGAGGTTGGCGTCGGGCTTGTCGATCTTGTTGATCGCCACGACGATGGGCACGCCCGCCGCCTTGGCATGGTGGATCGCTTCCTTCGTCTGCGGCATGACGCCGTCGTCGGCCGCGACCACCAGGATCACGATGTCGGTGGCCTTGGCACCGCGCGCGCGCATGGCCGTGAAGGCCGCGTGACCCGGGGTATCGAGGAAGGTGATCATGCCGCGCGGGGTTTCCACGTGGTACGCACCGATGTGCTGCGTGATGCCGCCGGCCTCGCCGGAGGCGACGCGGGCGCGACGGATGTAGTCGAGCAGCGAGGTCTTGCCGTGGTCGACGTGACCCATGACGGTGACGACCGGCGCGCGCGGCAGCATTTCGCCCACGACCTGCGCGGCCTTCTCTTCCTCGCTGAAGGCTTCCGGATCGTCCAGCTTGGCGGTGATCGCCTTGTGGCCCATCTCCTCGACCACGATCATCGCGGTCTCCTGATCGAGCTGCTGGTTGATCGTGACCATCTGGCCCAGCTTCATCAGCTGCTTGATGACCTCGGAGGCCTTGACCGACATCTTGTGGGCCAGGTCGGCCACGGAGATGGTCTCGGGAACGTGCACTTCCTGGATGACCTGTTCGGTCGGCGCCTGGAAGTTGCTGTTGCCGGAGTCGCGGTCGCGACCGCCACGCGCACCGCCGCGCGGCGCGCGCCAGCCCGGGCGACCGGCGCCCGCGGACGCGCCTGCAGGAGCGCCGCGGCCCTTGCTGGCCTCGCCACGCTTCTTGGCGGCGTCGTCGGCCCAGCTGGAGGACAGCTTCTCGGACTTGACGGCCTTCTTGTCGCCCGGCTTCGCACCCGGAGCCGCAGGGGCGCCCGGCACGGCCTTGGCCTTGTGGATGGTGCCCTTGATGCCCGCGGCCGCGTCCACCGGCTTCGGCGGCTCCGGCTTGTGGGCGACCAGCACCTTCTTGGGCGCGGACATCATCGCGCGGATGGCGGCGGCTTCCGCTTCGGCAGCCTTGCGGCGGCCCTGCAGGTCCGTCATGCGCTTGGTTTCCTCGGCCTCGGCGTCGGCGGCCTTGATGACGCGCACCTGGCGCACGGGCTCGACCGGCGCGGCGACGGGTTCGGGCGCGGGCGCCTCGACCACGGGAGCCGGCGCTGCTGCCGCCGCGGCGGCGGCAGCAGCGGCCTCGCGGGCGGCGGCGTCCTTGGCCGACTTGGTCATCGGCACCTTGGGCTTGGCGGCCTCGGCGGCGGCGCGCGCGGCGTCGGCGGCGGCCTTCTCGGCAGCGGCCTTCTCCGCGGCAGCGGTTGCGGCCTTGGCGCGTTCCTCGGCCTCGGCGCGCACGCGCGCTTCCTCGACTTCGCGCAGGCGACGCTTCTCGGCCAGTTCTTCTTCCTGCTGGCGCATCAGCGTGGCCTGGGCGCGCGCTTCTTCCTCGCGGCGGACGAGTTCGGCCTCTTCCGCGGCGGCGGCGGCCTGGACCTGCTCCTCCGTGGCGGAGTCGTCACGCTGGACGAAGGTGCGCTTCTTGCGCACCTCGACCTGGATGGTGCGGGCCTTGCCGCTCGCATCCGCCTGCTTGATCTCGCTGGTCGACTTCCGGGTCAGCGTGATCTTCTTGCGTTCGCCCCCGATGGTGCCGTGCGCGGTGCGCAAGTAGTCGAGCAGCCGCTCCTTGTCTGCGTCGTTCAGCGCGTCGTCGGTCGTCGCCTTGGCGACGCCTGCGGACTGCAGCTGTTCGAGCAGCGTTGCAGCGGGGCGATTCAGCTCCGATGCAAACTGGGCGACGGTGGTCACTGCCATTTCGGGAATTCCTTGCTCGTTGTTCCGGGCGTTCGTGTGTACGTGGTGGGCGCTTGAGCTCAGGTGGTGAACCAGTGCTCGCGGGCCTTCATGATCAGCGCCTTCGCGCTCGTCTCGTCGACGCCGGTCATTTCCACCAGTTCGTCGACCGCCAGGTCGGCGAGGTCGTCGCGCTTGTGCACGCCGCCCTCGGCCAGCTTGGCGATGAGATCGGGCGTGAGGCCCTCGAGGTCGCGCAGCTCCTGCGACACTTCCTCGACGCGCTCCTCGCGCGCGATCTCCGCCGTCAGCAGCGCATCCTTGGCCCGGGTGCGCAGCTCGTTGACCGTGTCTTCGTCGAAGCCTTCGATCTCCAGCATTTCCTGCAGCGGCACGTAGGCCACCTGCTCCAGGCTGGTGAAGCCTTCCTCGATGAGGATGTCGGCCACTTCCTCGTCGACGTCGAGCTTGTCGACGAACAGCGCGCGCACGCCGCCGGACTCCTCGGCCTGCTTCGCCTGCGACTCCTCGGCCGTCATGATGTTGATGCGCCAGCCGGTGAGATCCGACGCGAGGCGCACGTTCTGGCCGCCGCGGCCGATGGCGATCGCGAGGTTCTCCTCGTCGACCACCACGTCCATCGCGTGCTTCTCTTCATCGACGACGATCGACTGCACGTTGGCCGGAGCCAGGGCGCCGATGACGAACTGGGCCGGATCCTCGCTCCACAGCACGATGTCGACGCGCTCGCCGGCGAGCTCGTTGGTGACCGCGGTCACGCGCGAGCCGCGCACGCCCACGCAGGTGCCGATCGGGTCGACGCGCTTGTCGTGGGACAGCACGGCGATCTTGGCGCGCGAGCCGGCGTCGCGGGCGCAGCTCTTGATCTCCAGCAGGCCCTGCTCGATCTCGGGCACTTCCTGGCCGAACAGCTCCACCATGAAGCCGGGGGCGCTGCGCGACAGCATGATCTGCGGGCCACGCGCCTGGGAGTCGACCCCGGCGATGAACGCGCGCACGCGGTCGCCCGAGCGGAGGTTTTCCTTCGGGATCATCTCGCTGCGCTTCAGGCGGCCTTCGACGCGCCCCTGCTCGACGATGATGTCGCCCTTGTCGAGGCGCTTGACGGTGCCGGTGAAGATGCGCTCGCCGCGCGACAGGAAGTCGTTGAGCAGCTGTTCGCGCTCCGCGTCGCGGATCTTCTGCAGGATGACCTGCTTGGCGGCCTGGGCGCCGATGCGACCGATGGGCACCGAGTCGATCGGCTCCTCGATGTAGTCGTCGACCTCGATGTCGGGGATCTGTTCCTGCGCCTCGAACAACAGGATCTCGGCGTCGGGGATCTGCAGGCCGGCCTCGTTCGGCACGACGTGCCAGCGGCGGTAGGTGTCGTAGTCACCAGTCTCGCGGTCCACCGAGACACGGATATCCACCTCGGCACCGTGAAGCTTCTTGGTGGCCGAGGCGAGCGCAGACTCGACCGCGCCGAACACGAGGTCGCGTTCGACGGTCTTTTCGCGCGAGATCGCGTCCACCAACATCAGCATTTCGCGGTTCATTGTTCTTGACCTCCGTCGTCGGATTGAGCACCGGCCTCAGGCACGGCGGCGAGGTCCGCCTTGCGGCGGCGCCCCTTGAAGTCGATCACCGGCACGAGCCGGGCTTCCTGCAATTCATCGAGCGTGAAGTCGAGCACCTGCTCGACCCCCGCCTTGGCACCGGCCTTCGCCTGCGTCTTGCTGATCGCAGCCGCGGGCAACACCAGTCCCCAGCCCTCGCCGCGCGCCTGGAGTTCGCCTGCGAACTTCTTGCGCGCCTGGAAGGCTTCCTTCAATGTGATTTCCACCTGCTCGCCGACGAAGCGCCTGAAATCGCGCTCGCCCCTCAGCGGACGATCCAGGCCCGGCGAGGAGACCTCGAGCCGGCCGTAATCGGCGTTCTCGACCTCGAGGACATATTGCAGCTGTCGCGTGACAGCTTCGCAATCCTCGACCAGCACGAACTCGGACTCGCCCGTCGTGTACACATGGCCAGGGACGCGGTCGATCGTGACGCGCAGGAGTCCGCCGCCGACGCGCTCGACGTCGACCAGGTCGTATCCCAACCCGGTGACGGTGCGTTCGACGGCCGAAGTCCAGCCTGGGGTGTGTGCGGGTCCTGCCAAGAAAGTGGTTCTAAGGTTCGAAAGTTGAATGGAGATGCCCAAAAAGTGGCAAAGGCCCCTGAGGACCCTTGCAACTTGCTTTTCGAGGCCGCGACTTTTCGAGGGTCGCGAACTCGCAGAGTTCTTCTCGCTGCGGTACCGTTCGGTGCGGACTTATTTCACGGCGCAAACGTGGCGGCAAAAAAAATGGGCAGAAGACAAATCCGCCCACCTCTTCCACGCGTCATGCCTGCACGTCAGATCCCGCAGAACCCTCGATAAACTCGAGAGCGTCGGCAACGAATCCGCGTTGTCCAGTACTTCAACGAAGCTCGTATTATAGCCTGCAACTAACGCACTCGCAACATCGAGGGTGCGACAATCACCATACTAGCAACATACGGAGACCGCATGGGATTCCTCGCCGGCAAACGCCTGCTCATCACGGGCGTATTGAACAACCGCTCGATCGCCTATGGCGTCGCGCGGGCCTGCCACCGCGAAGGCGCCGAGCTCGCCTTCAGTTACCAGGGTGAGCGCTTCAAGGAGCGCATCACGGAATACGCGGCCGAATTCGGCTCGAAACTCGTTTTCGACTGCGACGTCGGCTCCGACGAGCAGATCGCCGCCCTGTGCGACGGCCTGAAGCAGGCCTGGCCGGAGGGCTTCGACGGCTTCGTCCACTCGATCGGCTTCGCCCCGCGCGAGGCGATCGCCGGCGACTTCCTCGACGGCCTGTCGCGCGAGAGCTTCCGCATCGCCCACGACATCTCGGCCTACAGCTTCCCGGCGCTGGCCAAGGCCGCGCTGCCGCAGCTGCGCGACAGGAGCGCCCTGCTCACGATGACCTACCTCGGCGCCATCCGCGCCGTGCCGGCCTACAACACGATGGGCCTGGCCAAGGCCTCGCTGGAGGCCAGCGTGCGCTACCTGGCCGCCAGCGTGGGCCCCAAGGGCATCCGCGTGAACGGCATCTCCGCCGGACCGATCAAGACGCTGGCCGCCTCGGGCATCAAGGGCTTCGGCAAACTGCTGGGCGTGTTCGAGGAGAACTCGCCGCTGCGCCGCACCGTCACGATCGACGACGTGGGCAACGTGGCCGCGTTCCTGCTGTCCGACCTGTCGTCCGGCATGACGGGCGAGATCTCGTACGTCGACGCGGGCTTCAGCCAGGTGATGGGCGGCGGCGCCGCGCTGCTGGACGAGTGAGCGGCTTTCTCCCCAACGAAAATGCGCGCCCGCCGGCGCGCATTTTCTTTGCAGAGTGCCCGGCAGGATCCATGGACCGCCGAAACGCACCCGGTCAAAGCTGGTCGAGGGCGTTCGCGGCGCCGATCAGCGCCGGCGAGGTCTCTGCCTGGATCAGCCAGGTGGGGATCACATCGAGGTAGTCGCGGAATCGTCCCTTGGCGATGAAACGCTCGCGGAACGACGAGCGCTCGATCCAGTCACCCAGGCGCGGGACGATGCCGCCGCCCAAGTAGACACCGCCGCGGGCGCCCAGGGTCAGCGCGAGGTTGCCGGCCACGCTGCCGAGGAAGGCGAAGAACAGTTCGACCACTTCCACGCAGTGCGCGTCGCTGCCGGACATGGCGGCGGCGGTGACGCCGGCCGGGTCCAGGCTCGCGGCGCTGGCCCCGTCGATCTCGCACAGCGCCTCGTACATCGAGACCAGGCCCTGGCCCTGCAATGCGCGCTCGGCCGAGGCATGGCCGAAGCGCCTGCGCAGCACGGCGATCACCGCATCCTCGCGCGCATTCGCCGACGCGAGGCTCACGTGTCCGCCCTCGCCGCCCAGCGGCACGTAGCGGCCGGCAGTGTCCAGCAGCAGGCCCGACACGCCCAGGCCCGTGCCCGGGCCGATGAGGCCGACGGCCCCCTTCGGATCGGCGGCGCCGGCGGTGCCGATGCGCTTCAGGTGTTCAGGCTGCAGCGCCGGCAGCGACAGCGCGAGCGCCGTGAAGTCGTTGATCAGCAGCAGGCGCTCGAAGCCCAGCCGCTGGCGCACCGCCTCGATCGAGAACGCCCAGTGGAAGTTGGTCATGCGCACGAGGTCGCCGACGATCGGGTTGGCGATGCCCACCGCCGCCTGGCGCGGGCGCGAGCAGGCGAGTTGCCCGACGTAGGCCTCGAGGCAGTCGTCGAAGTTCGGGTAGTCCACCACCGGGTAGGTCACCACCTGCGTCGGCTGCGCGCCGGGCGCCTCCTGGACGGCGAAACGGGCGTTCGTGCCGCCGACGTCGCCCATGAGGCGTGGGAAGCTGGAAGTATGGGCGACAGTCATGTACCGGAGGAGCTCGCTGAGGGTTTTGCGGGCAAAGCGATGCCTGCATTCGCGACAAAAGCCGTGAATGTAGTTTACCTACGGTTTTGGATCAACTGCGCAGCTTGAAATGACTGGTCGCCGGTAAGCCTCCGCGGACCGGCCCTGCCGCCCACATGGCAGAGTCGTAGTCTGCATACAGCTTCATTTAAAATTAACACCAGCCGTCACCGGATTTCGAAGATCCGGACGGAGCGCGGCGGCAGCTTCACCGTGGCGCCCAGCTTCACGGTCTTGGCGGCCAGCACGTCCAGCGCGGACGCCGGCGTGTGCAGTACCTCCTTGAAGCGCGCCAGGTCCAGCACGGTCTCGGTGGCGTTCTTGTTGATCACCACCATCACGGTGGACTCGGTGTCGTAGCGGAACCAGGCGTAGGTGCCGTTCTCCGGCACGAAATGCATCAGCTTGCCGTGGTGCACCGTCGTCTGCGTCTTGCGCCAGTTCAACAGCCGGCGCACGAAGGCCTGCATGTCCTTTTGCTTCGCGCCGAGGCCCTTGCCAGTGAACGCGTTCACCTTGTCGCCGGCCCAGCCGCCGGGGAAGTCCTGGCGAGTCTTGCCGTCGTCGCGCACCGTGGGGCTGGTCATCAGCACCTCGGTGCCGTAGTACAGCTGCGGCACGCGCGGCATCGTCATCACGTAGGCCAGCGCCATCTTCGTGAGGCCCACGTCCTCCTTGAGCACGCTGTACAGGCGCGGCAGGTCGTGGTTGCCCTCGAACAGCACCATCTTCGACGGCTGGGGGTACAGCACGTCGTTGACCAGGCCCTCGTACAGGTCCATCAGGCCGGCGTGCAGGCCCTCCTCGTCGCTGGCCAGCGCCTTGCGCAGCGTGCCGTTGAGCGGGAAGTCCATCGCGCTGGGCAGCGGCGTGCCGGTGGCGCCGCGCCCGCCGCCGAGCCAGTGCATCAGCACCGTGGGCTGGCTCGTCCACTCCTCGCCGACGATGTTCAGGTTCGGGTACTCCGCCATCACACGGCGCGTCCACTCCTGCAGGAAGGCCTGGTCGGAATAGCCCCAGGTATCCACGCGCAGGCCCGACAGGCCCGCGTACTCGATCCACCAGATCGCGTTCTGGATCTGGTACGTGGCCAGGAACGGGTTGCGCTGGTTCATGTCGGGCATGTTCGGCCCGAACCAGCCGTCGGTGTAGACCCGCGCGTCGGCGCGCGACGCGTACGGGTCGCTGGCCGTGGTGCGCGCGTGCTGGGTCTGCACGAACCTGCCGTCGAAGCCGATCCAGTCGGGCGCAGGCATGTCGTGCATCCACCAGTGCTCGGAGCCGATGTGGTTGAGCACCACGTCCATGATCACGCCGATGCCCCTGGCGCGGGCGGCCTCCACCATGCGGCGGTAGTCCTCGTTGCTGCCGAAGCGCGGGTCGATCCTGTAGGTGTCGGTGGCCGCGTAGCCGTGGTACGAGTACTTCGGCTGCCGATTCTCGGTGAGCGGCGTCGGCCACAGCATGGTCACGCCCAGGTCGCGAAAGTAGTCGAGGTGGTCGACGATGCCCTGGATGTCGCCGCCGTGGCGGCCGGCCTCGTCGTCCTCGCGCCGGACCTCGTCGCCGTAGCCGGGCACGTTGTCGTTGGCGGGGTTGCCGTTGGCGAAGCGGTCGGGCACCAGGTTCAGGATGACATCGGAGGAATCGAAGCCGCGGCGCTGGGCCGATCCGGCCACCCGCGCGCGCAGCTCGAACGGCGCCTGGAAGCGCTCGCTGCCCTGGCTGAAGACGATGTCCACGCGGCCCGGCGCGGCGTCCGGCGCGATGCGCAGGTCGATGAACAGGTAGTTCGGATTGGCGGCGCGCGACACCGACTCGATGCGCACGCTGGCTGCCGACGCGTCGGCGATCCGCGGCGCGGCCTCGGCGATGCGCGGGCCGTGCACCATCAGCTGCAGCTTGTCGCTGTTCATGCCCACCCACCAGAAGGCGGGCTCGATGCGCTCGACCTGGGTGGGCGTGGCGAGCGGAGCGCCGCTGTCGGCGGCGCCGGCCCCCAGCGAGGAGGCGGCGAGCAGGACGGCGGCGGAGAGTTTTCGGGGGTGGTGCATGGCGGGAACGATTCCTGGAGATCTTCAGCGTGCGACGAAGACGATGGCGCTGCGCGCGGGCAGCGTGAAACGGCCCGCGGCGTCGTCGACGCGGGCCTCCTGGGCGATACGGGTGTCGGCCGCGCGCGGCGCGAGATGCACGGGATGCAGCTGCCAGCGGCGGCCGCGCAGCGCCGGCGCGTCGAGCACGTGCGCCTGCCTGTCGGCGTTGAGCGCCACCAGCACGGCGCCGAACTTCGCGCCGGCCAGGCCTTGGCCGTCGATGAGCTCGGCGATCACCGTGGGCTCCTGCGCCGGGCCGCTGGCCGGGAAGCTGACTCGCTCGCGCACGTCGGCCGCGCCGGCGAGGTGGAACAGCGGCGTGCTCGCGCGGATGCGCAGCAGGTCGCGGAACGCGTCGCGCGTCCACGCGACGTCGGCCGGCGTCGGCTTGAGCGCGGGGTCCGCCAGCAGCGGCCGCTCGATGTCCCACAGCGCGCCGTTGTCCGGCCGGGGCGGCAGGCCCGAGCCGAACCCGTTGTCGTGGCCCGACCAGTCGAGGCGATTGAACCAGTCGCCGGAGTCGAAGCTGTTCCTGTCGAAGGACTTCGAGCGCAGCAGGTCGACGCCGGCGTGGAAGTACGCCACGCCCTGGCTGAACGCAACCACGGCCGCGCCCAGGATCTGGACGCGGGCGCGATCGGCGCCCGACGTGGACAGAGGCAGCTTGAGCACGTCGTTGTCCCACAGCGTCTGGTTGTCGTGGTTCTCGACGTAGTTCACCGCCTCGCCGGGCGCGCTGGCGTAGCCGGCCGGCTGGGCGCCGTACGGGATCTTGTCGAAGGCGAGCGTCTCGCCGCGCCAGGTGGTGAGCGTCATGTCGCGCACCGAGCCGGCCAGGCCCACGCGGATCATGTCGGCGGCCGTCATCAAATCCTCGCGCGTGGCGTGACTGATGCCGTTCGGGTCGTAGAACTCGCCGTTGATCCAGCCCTGGTCGGCGCGCGGGTGCGAGCCGTCGGTGGCCGAGCCGCCGCGCACGGCGTCGCGCGCACGGTCGGAGAAGGTGCCGATGCCCGTGCCGTTGAGCGACAGCTGCGAGGCCTGCACGAAGCGCGCGCCGTCGGCCACCTCGCCGAAGTTCCAGCCCTCGCCGATCAGCGGGATGTCGCGGCCCGTGGCGCCCCTCAGGCGGCGCTGCAACGCCTCCATCACCGCGCGCGGCTGGTGGCCCATGAGGTCGAAGCGGAACGAGTCGACGTGGTACTGCACGGCCCACTGCGTCACCGAGTCGACGAGCAGCTTGCCCATCATCAGGTTCTCGGTGGCGGTGTTGTCGCAGCAGGTGGAGTGCTCGATGCCGCCGTCGGCGTCCAGGCGCTGGTAGTAGCCCGGCACGATGCGATCGAGCACCGACTGCGCGGCCTGGCCGCTGGCGCCGGTGTGGTTGTAGACGACGTCCATGCCCACGCGCAGGCCCGCGCGGTGCAGGCCCTGCACCATCGCGCGGAACTCGCGCACGCGCACCGCGCCGTCGTTGGCGCTCGTCGCGTAGCTGCCCTCGGGCGCGTTGTAGTGGAACGGGTCGTAGCCCCAGTTGTAGCAGTCGGTGGCCGCGCCGGCGACCACGGCGGCCTGCTGCGTCTCGTCGGCCGGGCCGCCCGCGATGCGCGGCGAGGTGCAGCCGCGCTCGGGCACGCTGGCGATGTCGAAGACCGGCAGCAGGTGCACGTCGGTCAGGCCCGCCTGCGCCAGCGCGCGCAGGTGGCGCATGCCGAGACTGTGCGCGTCGGCGAACGCGAGGTACTTGCCGCGGTGGGCGGCCGGCACGCTGGCGTCGCCGGCCGAGAAGTCGCGCACGTGCAGCTCGTAGATGGCCATGTCCACCGGACGGCGCACCGTGGCGGGCGCGGCGTCCCGCTGCCAGCCCGCCGGCATCAGCGAAGCGTCGTTCAATGCGCCGACGTATCCGCGGCGCGAATCGGCGTTCAGGCTGATCGCGTACGGATCGGTGACGCGGTTGCGCACCAGGCCCGTGCCGGGCACGAACACGTCGACCAGGTACGTGTAGTACGTGCCGGAGCGGGCGGCGGCCACCTGGCCGCGCCAGGCACCGGTGGCGTCGTCGCGGGCCAGCGCCGCGACCGCCTTGGCCGGGCCTTCGGCGCTCGCATGCACGCACACGGCGACGGCCTGCGCCGTCGGCGCCCACAGCGCGAAACGGGCACCGTCGCGGGCGACGCTCACGCCGAGGTCGGCGAGGTTCGCCGCCGCGGCGTACGCATCGTCGAGCGCACCGGCCGCCTGGACCGCCGCGACGTCGAGCACGCGGCCGTGGTCGTCCTCGCGCACGACCAGCGCCTGTCCGCGCAGCGCGCGCATCACGCGCGCGGGCTCGGCGGCCTCCAGCACCGCGCCCGGCGCGACGTATCCGAATCGCCTGGCGAGCTCCGGCGGCAGCGGGTTGGTGGAGACGGACAGCGCCAGCGTGTCGTCCGCGCCCGAGAGCGGCTCGCCGGCCTTCGCCACCAGCGCGCCGCTGGCCGACGAGGCCAGCACGAAGTGGCCTTGCGCCGGCACCGCGGGCCACTGGAACAAGGCCCGCGACAGCGCGATCACCCGCGCCGGAACCGGGGCGCCGCTCGCGGCCGGCACCCGCGTGGCGGCGAACGCCGGCGCATCGCAGGCCTCGCGCAGCGCGGACGCATCGGCACGCTCGGCGGCGTGCGCGGAGGTGGCGGCCAGCACGAGCGCGATGCGGGCGCCAAGGCAGGTCTTCCGCTTGACGTAGTTTTGCTTCACCAGCGTGTTGTCTCGTTTTTATAAGGAAATAATGCTACATGCTATTTCATTTTCCGAAAGATATTGCGCATGGGTTTCCCTCATCGAATCAGGATCCTTGTTGAATTTATGATGTACTTTGACTACAGCAAAAATGACTTCACAACGACAACATCCCGAGACGATGACCGCCCTCCTCGACCGCCCCGCCCGCACGCTGCTCGCGACGCTTGCCCTCGCCTGCGCCTGCGGCTGCGCCACCCCGCCCAACCCCGGCGTCGACGTCTCGCCCGTGCGTCAGGTGCCGCGGGCCTCGACGCTGCCCGCGGGCTGGGAACACGGCGCCTTCATGGAGGTCTACGTGCGCGGCTTCCAGGACAGCGACGGCGACGGCATCGGCGACCTGCGCGGCCTGACCCGGCGGCTGGACTACCTGCAGGCGCTGGGCATCAAGGGCCTGTGGCTGATGCCCATCACCGCCAACGCCGACCACGCCCACGGCTACTGGGTGACCGACTTCCGCGCCGTCGACCCGGCCTACGGCACGCTGGCCGACTTCGACGAGCTGACGCGCCAGGCCCACGCGCGCGGCATCGGCATCGTGGTCGACTACGTGATCAACCACAGCTCGAAGGAGAATTCGCTGTTCGTGCAGTCGGCCAGCGGCAAGGCCAACCCCTGGCGCGACTGGTACGTGTGGGAGGACGCCAAGCCGTCCGGCTGGTCCATCTTCGACAAGGATCCCTGGACGATGACGCCCAACGGCGCCTACTTCGCCCAGTTCGGCGAGGCGATCCCGGACTTCAACCTGCGCAACCCCGCCGTCGTCGCCTACCACCTCGATAGCCTGCGCTTCTGGCTCAATCACGGCGCCGACGGCTTCCGCATCGACGCCGTGGGCCACCTGTTCGAGAACGGCCCCGGCGGCTGGAGCCTGCAGCCCGAGAACTACTCGTTCATGGCGCGCGTGCGGCGCGAGCTGGACATCGACCATCCGCACGTGATGGTGTGCGAGTCGCCCGGCGACCCGATCGGATTCGCCGCGCCCGGCGCCTGCGGTTCGGCATTCGCGTTCGGCCACAGCGAGGCGCTGGTCAAGGCCGGACTCGGCGACGAGAAGGCGATCCGCGCGGTTGCCGACTACTTCCTCACCGCGCCCGACACCATGGCGACGATGGTGTCCAACCACGACAGTTTCGCCGGCCAGCGGCTGTGGGACGCGATGGGCGGCGACGCGGCCCGCGTGCGCTTGGCCGCCGCGGCCTACCTGCTGCAACCCGGCACGCCCTACGTGTACTACGGCGAGGAGCTGGGCATGTCGGCCGCCGATACACCCGGCAAGGATGGCCGGCTGCGCGGGCCCATGAGCTGGACGCCCGCCGGCGGCTTCACCACGGGCTCCGCCTACAGTGCGCCGTCGGTCAACATGGCGACGAACAATGCGCAGGCCGAGGCCGCCGACCCCGGCTCGACGCTGGCGTTCTACACGGCGATGCTCCGCCTGCGCAACACGCATCCGGCGATCGCCACGGGCCGCTACGTGGCGCCGCGCGTCGACGGGCGCACGATGAGTTTCCAGCGGGTAAATGCCGATGAACACGTCGCCGTCGTCATAAACTACGCAGCGGTGGCGGGCGCCGCCAGCCTCGCCGGCCTGCCGGCGAACGCTCGTCTGCGGCGCCTGTACCCCGCCACCGGATCCAACGACGAACGCCGTTCGGCCGATGCCCAGGGGGCGCTCACCGTGCCAGCAGCGCCCTTGTCGGTGCAGGTGTTTCTCGTGTCGCGATGACACGCGGCGGACGCCGGCCAGCAACAGAACCCGACCGTCGCCAGCAGGCCCGTCATGCGGGCCGCCAGCTCGACAGGTAAAGTTTTCCAAAACCGGCTTCAGCCACCAGGAAACAGGTGCACCGTTTGCTATGGTGTCGCGCGGTCGAGACGACGCGCGGGGAGATGGCTGCCCGTCCGGCATGCAAGAACAGATGGTGAACGCGCGCCCCTTCAATGGCAGGCGCGAACAAGGATCGCGATGGAACAAGAACGACTGAACGCCGGCACGCCAGCCGCGGCCCAGAAGAAGCCGCGCCGCTGGCTCGGCACCGTGATCGCGGTGGCGCTGGTGGCGGGCCTGGGCGCGCTGGCCTGGAGCCTCACCCACAAGCCGGCCGCCGCCCAGGCCGGCGGCCCGCCGGGCCCCGGCGGCCCCGGCGGCCCCGGCGGCCCGGGCGGCGGCGCTCGCCGCGGCGGCCAGAACACCACCACGGTGGGCGTGGCCACGGTCGTCCACGCCGACATCCCGATCTACGTCGACGCGCTGGGCACCGTCACGCCGTCGGCCGTCGTCACCGTCGTGCCACAGGTCTCGGGCGTGCTCACCAAGGTGCCGTTCCAGGAAGGCCAGATGGTCAAGACGGGCCAACTGCTGGCCACGATCGAGCCGCGGCCGTTCGAGCTCGCGCTGATGCAGGCGCAGGCGCAGCTGCAGAAGGACGAGGCGCAGCTGGACGCCGCCAACGTCACGCTCAAGCGCTACCAGACGCTGCTGCAGCAGGACTCGATCGCCCGCCAGGACGTCGACACCCAGGCCGCCACCGTCAAGCAGTTGCAGGGCGCCGTGCTGGGTGACCAGGCGAGCATCGGCACCGCCAAGCTGAACCTCGCGTGGACGCGCATCACCGCGCCCGTGGCCGGCCGCGTGGGCCTGCGCTCGGTGGACGTCGGCAATCTCGTGTCCTCCGGCACCACGACCGGCATCACCACCATCACCGAGCTCGCCCCGATCGACGTGGAGTTCGCGATCCCGCAGGACCGCATCCCGCAGCTGCAGGCGCGCATCGCCGCGGGCGCCGTGCTGGCCGTCTCGGCCATGGACCGCACCCGCACCGGCCTGCTGGACACGGGCGTGTTCCTGTCGCTGAACAACCAGTCCGACACGCAGACCGGCACCGTGCGCGCCAAGGCCCGGTTCGCCAACGCGAGGAACACGCTGTTCCCGAGCCAGTTCGTCAACGTGCGCATCCTGCTCGACACCCTCAAGAACGTCGTCGTCGTGCCGGTCACGGCGCTGCGCCACGGCCCCACCGGCGACTTCGCCTACGTGCTCAACGACGACCGCACGGTGTCGCAGGTCGCGGTGACGCAAGGCATCGCCACGGCCGACACGGTGCAGATCACCAAGGGCCTCGAAGCGGGCGAACGCGTGATCACCGAAGGCGGCGACCGGCTGAAGGACGGCGCCAAGGTGTCGCTGCCTGGCGATGCGGCCTCCGGCCCGCACCGCGGCGCAAGCGGTGCCGCGTCCGGCGCCTCGGGCGCGCGCCATCGCCGCGACGCCGCGTCCGAAGGCGGCGCGGCGGCGCCGGCCGACGGCGCCAGCACGCCGCGCCACCATCGCGCGAGCGAGGCGCAATCGTGATGGCTCGCGCCGTCCTGTCCGCAACGCCGAACGCCCGACCGCGATGAGCCCGTCCAGACCCTTCATCCAGCGGCCGGTCGCCACGTCGCTGCTGATGCTGGCGATCGTCCTCACGGGCATCGTCGGCTTCAGGTTCCTGCCGCTGTCGGCGCTGCCGCAGGTGGACTACCCCACCATCCAGGTGCAGACGCTGTACCCGGGCGGCAGTCCCGAGGTGATGAGCCGCACCGTCACGGCGCCGCTCGAGAAGCAGTTCGGCAACATGTCGGGCCTCGCGCGCATGGGCTCCACCAGCGCCGCCGGCGTCTCCATCGTCACGCTGCAGTTCAACCTCGGCCTGTCGCTCGACGTCGCCGAGCAGGAGGTGCAGGCCGCCATCAACGCCGGCAACTCGCTGCTGCCGGCCGACCTGCCCGCGCCGCCGGTCTACGCCAAGGTCAACCCGGCCGACGCGCCGGTGATGACGCTGGCGGTGAGTTCGAAATCAATGCCGTTGCCCGACGTGCAGAACCTCGTCAACACGCGGCTCGCGCAGAAGATCAGCCAGGTCGCGGGCGTGGGCCTCGTCACGCTGGCCGGCGGGCAGCGCCCGGCCAAGCGCATCCAGGCGGACACGCGCGCGATGGCCTCCTACGGCATCGACCTGGCGGCCGTGCGCACCGCCATCACCAACGCCAACGCCAACAGCGCCAAGGGCAGCTTCGACGGCGCCTCGCGCTCGTACGCCATCAACGCCAACGACCAGCTGGTCTCGGTGGACGACTACGCCAGCCTGATCGTCACCTACAAGAACGGCGCCCCGGTGCGCCTGAGCGACATCGCGCAGGTGGTGGACGGCGCGGAGAACCTGCGCCTGGCCGCCTGGGCCGACGACACTCCCGCCATCATCGTCAACGTGCAGCGCCAGCCCGGCGCCAACGTGATCCAGACGGTGGACGCGATCAAGAAGCAGCTGCCCGAGCTGCAGGCCGGCCTGCCCTCCTCGCTGGAGGTGCGCGTCCTCAGCGACCGCACCGCGGGCATCCGCGCGTCGGTGGACCACGTCGAGCTCGAGCTGGTGCTGGCCGTCGTGCTGGTCACGCTCGTGATCTTCGCGTTCCTGCACAGCTGGCGCGCCACGGTCATCGCCAGCCTGTCGGTGCCCATCTCGCTGATCGGCACCTGCGGCGCGATGTACCTGCTGGGGTACAGCCTCAACAACCTGAGCCTGATGTCGCTCACCATCGCCACCGGCTTCGTGGTGGACGACGCGATCGTGATGATCGAGAACATCTCGCGCTACATCGAGAAGGGCGAGAAGCCGATGGCCGCGGCGTTGAAGGGCGCGTCGCAGATCGGCTTCACGATCGTGTCGCTGACGGTGTCGCTCATCGCGGTGCTGATCCCGCTGCTGTTCATGGGCGACGTGGTCGGCCGCCTGTTCCGCGAGTTCGCGGTGACGCTGGCCATCACGATCCTGATCTCGGCCGTGGTGTCGCTGACGCTGGTGCCGATGATGACGGCGCGCATGCTCAAGCCCGAGGTGGATCCGCGCGGCTACGCGCTGCGCTTCCAGCAGATGTTCGACTGGATCGTCGCGCGCTACGACCGTGGCCTCGTGTGGGTGCTGGACAACCAGAACACCACGCTGCTGGTGGCGCTGGGCACGTTCGCGCTCACGGTGCTGCTGTACGTGCTGATCCCCAAGGGTCTGTTCCCGACGCAGGACACCGGCCAGCTGCAGGTGCGCGTGCAGAGCGCCGAGACGGTGAGCTTCGCGCGCATGTCCGACCTGCAGCGCCAGGCGGCGCGCGCGATGCTGGCCGATCCGGCGGTCGACAACATCGCCTCCATCGTGGGCGTGGACGGCGCCAACAACACGATGCTCAACGCGGGCACCATGCTCGTCGACCTGAAGAGCGGCGCGAGCGGCACGCAGGAAGAGATCATGAACCGGCTGCGCGAGCGCGCGCAGCAGGTGGCCGGCGTGACGATCTACCTGCAGCCCACGCAGGACCTGACCATCGACTCCGACACCGGCCCCACGCAATACCGCGTGTCGCTGGAGGGCGCCGACGACACCACCGTGGCGCTGTGGGCCAACAAGCTCGTCGAGCGGCTGCGCTCGGACACCAACGTGCGCAACGTGGTCACCGACGTCGGCAACACCGGCCTGGCCGTGGAGGTCGACCTGGACCGCGACACCGCCTCGCGCCTGGGCGTCAGCGCCGCCACCGTGGACGACGCGCTCTACAGCGCCTACGGCCAGCGCATCGTCTCCACGATCTTCACCGAGACCAACCAGTACCGCGTGATCCTCGAGGCGCGCCCCGACCAGGCGCGCACGCCCGCGTCCATCGGCGACCTGCGCGTGCTGACCACCAGCGGGCAGGCGACGCCGCTGTCGGCGTTCGCCACCATCCGCACGGTGCAGTCGCCGCTGCAGGTGACGCACGTGGCGCAGTATCCGGCTACTACGGTCGGCTTCGACACCGCCGAGGGCGTGGCGCTGGGCACCGCGGTGGACTCGATCCGCCAGGCGGCCAAGGACATCGCGCTGCCGTCGTCGGTGACGATGACGCCGCTGGGCGCCGCGGGCGCCTACGAGAAGTCGCTGTCCAACCAGCTGTGGCTGATCCTGGCCGCGGTGATCTGCGTGTACATCGTGCTGGGCGTGCTCTACGAGAGCTACGTGCACCCGCTCACGATCCTGTCCACGCTGCCGTCGGCCGGCGTCGGCGCGCTGCTTGCGCTGCTGATCGGCGGACAGGATCTCGGCGTGATCGGCATCATCGGCATCATCCTGCTGATCGGCATCGTCAAGAAGAACGCGATCATGATGATCGACTTCGCCATCGACGCCGAGCGCGGCGAAGGCAAGTCGCCGCGCGAGGCCATCCACCAGGCGGCGCTGCTGCGGCTGCGCCCGATCCTGATGACCACGTTCGCCGCGCTGTTCGCCGCGCTGCCGCTGATGCTCGGCTGGGGCGAGGGCAAGGAGCTGCGCCATCCGCTGGGCCTGTCGATCTTCGGCGGCCTGCTGGTGAGCCAGCTGCTGACGCTGTTCACGACGCCGGTGATCTACCTGTGGTTCGACCGCCTGGGTGAGAAGCTCAAGGCCCGCTTCGGCGGCGGCGACGACGAGGACGAACCCGTGCCGCAGCCGATCGAGTTCGATCCGGACGCGCCCCACCCCGCCCCGGGAGCCGGACGATGAACCTGTCGTCGCCCTTCGTCAGGCGCCCGATCGCCACGGTGCTGCTCACCGCCGGCGTGGCGCTGGCGGGCATCGCCGCGTTCTTCGTGCTGCCGGTGTCGCCGCTGCCGCAGGTCGACTACCCGGCCATCTCGGTGTCGGCCAGCATCCCCGGCGCGAGCCCCGACACCATGGCCAACAGCGTCGCCACGCCCCTGGAACGCCGCCTGGGCACGATCGCCGGCGTCAACGAGATCACGTCCAACTCGGGCACCGGCTCCACGCGCGTGAGCCTGCAGTTCGACCTGAACCGCGACATCGACGGCGCCGCGCGCGAGGTGCAGGCCGCGATCAACGCGACGCGCGCCGACCTGCCCGCCACGCTCAAGAGCAACCCGACGTACCGCAAGGCCAACCCGTCGGACGCGCCCTGCATCATCCTGGCCCTGACGTCGAAGACGCGCACGCCGCAGCAGATCTACGACGCCGTCTCCAACATCGTCCAGCAGAAGGTGGCCCAGGTCTCCGGCGTCGGCGACGTGGAGATCGGCGGAGGCTCGCTGCCGGCCGTGCGCGTCGACCTGAACACCCTGGCCCTGAACAACCTCGGCATCCCCGCCGAGGACGTGCGCGCGGCCATCCAGGCCTCCAACGCGACGCGGCCGAAGGGCAGCATCGACGACGGCGTGCAGCGGCTGCAGATCTACACGCAGCAGCCGGGCCATACCGCCGCCGAATACAGGTCGCTCACGGTGGCGTGGCGCAACGGCGCGGCCGTCAAGCTGTCGGACGTCGCCAACGTCACGGACGGCCCCGAGGACGTGCGCACGCTGGGCCTGTTCAACGGCAGCCCGGCGGTCGTCGTGATCGTCACGCGCCAGCCCGGCGCCAACATCATCGACACCGTGGACGGCGTGCGCGCGCTCGTGCCCGAGCTGAAGGCGCAGCTGCCCAGCGACATCGAGCTGCAGGTGGCCTCCGACAGCACCAACTCCATCCGCGCCTCGCTGCACGAGGTGGAGATCACGCTGCTGATCTCGGTGGCGCTGGTGGTGTTCGTGGTGGGCGTGTTCCTGCACAGCCTGCGCGCCACGCTGGTGCCGGGCATCGCCACGGTCGTGTCGCTGCTGGGCACGTTCGGCGTGATGTACCTGCTGGGCTTCAGCCTCGACAACCTCAGCCTGATGGCGCTCACCGTGGCCACCGGTTTCGTGGTCGACGACGCGATCGTGGTGCTGGAGAACACCAGCCGCCACATCGAGCAGGGCATGGACCGCTTCCAGGCCGCGCTGCTGGGCGCCAAGGAGGTGGGCTTCACGGTGCTGTCGATCAGCCTGTCGCTCATCGCCGTGTTCATCCCGCTGCTGTTCATGGGCGGCCAGCCGGGCCGCCTGTTCCGCGAGTTCGCGGTCACGCTGTCGGCCTCGGTGATGATCTCGCTGGTGATCTCGCTCACCACCACGCCGATGATGTGCGCCTGGCTGCTCGATCGCAACAAGGCCCGTGTCAAGAAGGCGCACAGGCCCGCCGGCCGCTTCACGCGCTGGACCGAGCGCGGCTACGAGGCCACGCTGCACCTGTACGAGCGCTCGCTCGACTGGGCGCTCGATTCCAAGCTCACCGTGATGCTGGTGCTGGCCGCGGTGGTCGCGCTCAACGTGTGGCTGTTCGCGGCCGTGCCCAAGGGCTTCTTCCCGCAACAGGACTCGGGGCAGCTCAACGGCGGCATGCGCGCCGACCAGAGCATCTCGTTCGACCAGATGCAGGTCAAGCTGCACCAGTTGGTGGACATCATCCACGCCGACCCGGCGGTCGACACGGTGGTGGGCTTCACCGGCGGCTCGCGCGCCGGCGGCGGCTTCATGTTCATCAACCTGAAGCCCAAGAGCCAGCGCAAGGACGGCGGCCAGGCCGTCATCGCGCGCCTGCGCCCGCAACTGGCCAAGGTGACCGGCATCAGCCTGTTCCTGAACCCGGTGCAGGACCTGCGCATGGGCGGCCGCCAGACCAACTCCACCTACCAGTACACGCTCAAGAGCGACAACCAGGCCGACCTCGCCACGTGGGCCACGAAGCTGGCCGACGCGATGAAGAACGAGGAGTCGCTGACCGACGTCGACACCGACCAGCAGGAGAACGGCATCGAGAGTTTCGTCACCATCGACCGCGACGCGGCGGCGCGCCAGGGCATGTCCAACAAGGACGTCGATAACGCGCTGTACGACGCGTTCGGGCAGCGCCAGGTGGCCACGATCTACGACGCGCTCAACCAGTACCACGTGGTGATGGAGGCCATGCCGCAGTTCACGCAGAGCCCCGAGTCGCTGCGCGACGTGCGCGTGCCGGGCAGCGGCGGCCAGGCCGCGCCGCCGGCGGCCAACGCGGCCAGCACCGCCTACGCCGCGGCCGCCGTTGCGGTGAGCGCCAACCCGGGCTCCAAGGACGCGTCCACCGGCGCCACGGTGAACACGTCGGCGCAGGCGATGATCCCGCTGTCGACCATCGCCAGCTTCAGCGAGGACGCGGCGCGCTCCAGCGTCAACCACCAGGACGGCGAGCTGGCCACGACGGTGTCGTACAACCTGGCCGACGGCTATTCGCTGTCCGACGCCAAAGCGGCCATCGAGCACGCGTCGGCGTCCATCCACATGCCCATCAACGTGCGCGGCAGCATGCAGGGCACGGCGGCCGCGGCGCAGCAGAACAACAACCAGCAGCCGCTGCTGATCCTCGCGGCCATCGTCGTGATCTACATCGTGCTGGGCGTGCTCTACGAAAGCCTGGTGCATCCGGTGACCGTGCTGTCCACCCTGCCCTCGGCCGGCGTCGGGGCCGTGCTCGCGCTGATGATCTTCGGCATGGAGTTCTCGCTGATCGCGCTGATCGGCGTGTTCCTGCTGATCGGCATCGTCAAGAAGAACGCGATCCTGATCATCGACTTCGCGCTGGAGGCCGAGCGCTCGCGCGGCCTGTCGGCGCACGACGCCGTGCGCGAGGCCTGCCGCCTGCGCTTCCGCCCGATCCTGATGACCACGCTGGCCGCCGCGCTCGGCGCGCTGCCGCTGGCCATCGGCTTCGGCGAGGGCTCCGAGCTGCGCCAGCCGCTGGGCATCGCCATCATCGGCGGGCTCATCGCCAGCCAGCTGCTGACGCTGCTCACCACGCCGGTGGTGTACCTGCTGCTGGACAAGATCCGTCGGCGCAGCCCCGACGAGAAGATGCTCAGTCGCCACGTCTCCGAATCGGAGACCGGCGACGCGGGCCGACCGCTTCCGCCCCACGCCGCCACCGCGGCCACAGGGATCTGACGATGACCACGATGGGCAAACCCCGCCAATCCGCGCTGGCGCTCGCCAGCCTGTTCGCCCTCGGCGCCTGCACCGCGCTCGCGCCCTCGCAGAAGGCCGACGCGCCGACGTCCGCGAAGTATCTCGAGCCCCCGCCCGGCTGGATGGCCGCCGCGCCGGCCGACACGCTCGCGCGCGGTTCCTGGTGGACGCTGTTCAACGATCCCGTGCTGAACCAGTTGGTGCCGCAGGTCGCGGTGTCGAACCAGAACGTCGCGGCCGCGGCGGCGGCCGTCGAGGAGTCGCGCGCCGCGGTGCGCGAGCAGCGCGCGGGGTTCTTCCCCACGCTCTCGCTGGACGCCGGCGTCACGCGCTCCGGCGTGGGCGGCAAGACCAGCAGCAGTTCCTCCGGCACCGGCGCCGCGACGTCGAGCTCGAGCACCGGCAATCGCTACTCGCTGGGCCTGAGCGCGAGCTGGGAGCCCGACCTGTGGGGCCGGATCGCCAACACCGTCTCCGCCGCGAGCGCGACGGCCCAGGCCAGCGAGGCCGACCTGGCCTCGGCGCTGCTGTCCGCGCAGACGACCTTCGTCACCGACTATCTTTCGGTGCGCGAGGCCGACGCCGAGATCGTCGCGCTGCAGGCCACCATCGTCGGCTACCAGCGCGCGCTGACGATCACCCAGAACCGCTACGCCGCCGCGATCGCGCAGAAGAGCGACGTGCTGCAGGCGCAGACCACGCTCGCCAACGCGCAGGCCGACCTCGCCGCGCTGCAGCAGCAACGCGCGCAGTTCTTCCACGCGATGACCGTGCTCGCCGGCCAGCCGCCGGCCATGTACACGCTGCCGGCGGGCGACTGGAATTCGACGGCGGTGCCGGCCATCCCGCCGGGCCTGCCCTCCGACCTGCTGCAGCGCCGGCCCGACATCGCCTCCGCGGAGCGCCATGTGGCCGTCGCCAACGCCAACATCGGCGTCGCGCGGGCCGCGTACTTCCCCTCGCTGACGCTCAGCGCGAGCGGCAACCAGGGCTCCACGCGGCTGTCCGACCTGTTCAACGCGTCGTCGTTCGCGTGGTCGCTGGGCGCGTCGCTGGCCGAGACGATCTTCGACGGCGGTGCCCGCACCGCACGCGTCGACGAGGCGCAGGCCACGTGGAAGCAGAGCGTGGCCCAGTACCGCCAGACGGTGCTCACGGCGTTCTCCGCGGTGGAGGACCAGCTGTCGGCCGCCACCTCGCTGGAGCAGCAGCAGGCCCTGCGCCGCATCGCCTCCCAGGCCGCCGACCAGACCGAACAGGAGATGCAGAACCGCTACCAGCAAGGCCTGGTGGCCTACACCGACGTGGTGACGGCGCAGGCCTCGGCGCTGAGCGCGCGGCGGGCGCTGATGCAGGTGTCGCTGAGCCGCCAGACCGCGGCCATCAACATGGTGTCGGCGTTGGGTGGCGGGTGGTCGACGCGGCAGCTCACGGCGGACTGACCCGCGGAGGTTCCGATCAGGGCAGGTGCACCAGCTCGAACGGCGCGCGTCCGCTGGCCGCGCTGATCAGCCCCAGCACGCGGCCCGGCTCGCTGCCCAGCATGGGCCAGTCGAAGCGCCACGACCAGTTCTGGTCGCCCACGCTGCCCGGCGTGTTCATGCGGTGCTCGGAGCCCAGCCCCAGAACGTCCTGCAGCTGGAAGATGGCGATGTTGGCCACCGAGTTGCAGCAGGCGCGGATCATCACCCAGTGGATGTCGTCGGGGCCGGCGGCCAGATAGCTGCCGGCGAAGGCGCGCTCGCGCGACGCGGCGTTGTCCCACCAGCCGCGCGCGGTGTCGTTGTCGTGCGTGCCCGTGTAGGTGATGGTGTTGCGCGCGTAGTTGTGCGGCAGGAACGTGTCGCTGGCATCGCCGCCGAACGCGAACTGGAGGATGCGCATGCCGGGGTAGCCGAGGCCGTCGCGCAGGTCGTAGACGTCCTGCGTGATGAAGCCCAGGTCCTCCGCGACGATGGGCAGCGCGCCCAGCGCCCGGGTGATCGCGTCGAACAGCGGCTTGCCCGGGCCCGTGCGCCACGTGCCTTCGCGCGCGGTGGGGCACGACGCGGGGATCTCGTAGTAGCCGGCGAAGCCGCGGAAGTGGTCGATGCGGAACACGTCGGCCTGCTCCAGCGCGCGCCGCACGCGGGCCGTCCACCAGCCGAAGTCCTCCTTGGCCATGCGATCCCAGTGGTACAGCGGGTTGCCCCAGCGCTGGCCATCCACGGCCATCGCGTCGGGCGGGCAGCCGGCCACGACGGTGGGCTGGAAGTTCTCGTCCAGCGTGTACAGGTCGGGACGCGCCCACACGTCGGCGCTGTGGTGCGCCACGAAGATCGGCAGGTCGCCCATCAGGAACACGCCGCGGTCGTTGGCGTACTGCTTGATGGCGCCCAGCTGCGCGTCGAACTGCCACTGCACGAACTGCCAGAACGCGATCTCGCCGGCGTGCTTCGTGCGCGCGGCCGCGAGCGCCGCGGCCTGGCGGCGCTGCAGGCCGCCCTCCCATTCCCACCAGGGCCTGCAGCCGGAGCTGGTCTCCAGCGCCATGAACAGCGCGTAGTCGGCTAGCCAGGCGGCATGCTTCGTGCACCACGCGGCGAACGCGCCCTGCTCCGCCGCATCGGCCCGGGCGGCGAAGCCCTTGGCGGCCGCGCGCAGCTGGGCTATGCGCCACGGGATCACCTTGCCGTAGTCCACGCGATGCGCGTCGAAGCCGCCCTCCGGCAGCACGGGCGCGACCAGCCAGCCCTTGGCCACCAGCGGCTCCAGCGCCACCATCAGCGGGCTGCCGGCGAAGGCCGACACGCTCTGGTACGGGGAGTTCCCTGGCCCGATGGGCGCGGTGGGCAGCAGCTGCCAGATCGTCTGGCCGGCCGACACGAGCCAGTCGACGAACTGGAATGCGGCCGGGCCGAAGTCGCCGATGCCGTGCGGGCCGGGCAAGGAGGTGGTGTGCAGCAGCACGCCGGCGCAACGCTTCTGGAGATCCATGACGGTTCTAGCTCTTTTGTCGGAGCACCACCAGCGCGCGGGCCGGCAGGTGCAGGGATTGGGTGAGGACGGTGTCCGGGAAGACCTCGGCGCGCAGGACCAGGCTGGAGTCGAGCGCCAGTTGCCAGAAGCCGGCCGGCAGGCGGAAGTCGAGCGCGCGATCCTCGCCGTTGAACAGCACCAGCAACGGCGGATCCGCCGGTGCGGGCGCGGTCGGCGCGGGATCGATGCGGCAGGCGAAGGCCTGGGCCTTCTCGTCGTGCCAGTCGACCGCGCCCATCTCGTGGCCGCGCGGGCTCAGCCAGGCGAGGCGCGGCGCGCCGGCGCCCACCACCGCGGTAGAGCGCCAGTCGGAGGGCCGCAGCGTGGCGTGCGCGCGGCGCAACGCGAGCACCTCGGCGGCGAAGGCCTGGAACTCGGTGTCGGCCGCCGACCAGTCCAGCCACGTGAGCGGCCCGTCGTGGCAGTACGCGTTGTTGTTGCCCTGCTGGCTGTTGCCGATCTCGTCGCCGGCGCACAGCATCGGCGTGCCCTGGGCCAGCAGCAGCGTGGCCATCATCGCGCGCCGAACGCGGGTCCGCGTCGCGAGGATGCGCGGATCGTTCGTGGGTCCCTCGGCGCCGAAGTTCGCGCACGGCTCGCCGTCGCGGCCGTCGCGGTTGCCTTCGCCGTTGGCCTCGTTGTGCTTGCGCGAATGGCTGGTGAGGTCGGCCAGCGTGTAGCCGTCGTGCACGGCGAGGAAGTTCACCGACGCGAGCGGCGTGCGCTGGCCGTGGTTGAACAGGTCGCTGGAGGCCGTGAAGCGGCGCGCGAGCTCGCCCCGTCCGGTTCCAGTCGATGCGGCGTCCTGCAGCCAGTAGCGGCGCACCGTGTCGCGGAACTTGTCGTTCCATTCGAGGAAGCGGCCGGGGAAGCGCCCCACCTGGTAGCCGTCGGGCGCGGCGTCCCAGGGCTCCGCGATCAGGTGCACCCGCGCCAGGATCGGGTCCTGGCGCAGCGCGGTGAAGAACGGTGCGTCGGGCTGGAAGCCCCGGCTCGTGCGCCCCAGCACCGGCGCGAGATCGAACCTGAAGCCGTCGACGCCCATCTCCTGCACCCAGTAGCGAAGCGAATCGAGCACGAACTGCGTCACATGCGGATGCGCCACGTTGACCGTGTTGCCGCAGCCAGTGAGGTTCTCCATGCGCCCCGCGTCGTCGGGCATCAGCCGGTACCAGCTCGCGTTGTCGATGCCGCGGAAGCTGATCGTGGGCCCGGCCTCGTTGCCCTCGGGCGTGTGGTTGTAGACCACGTCCAGCACCACCTCCAGGCCGTGCTCGTGCAGCGTGGCCATCATCGCGCGGAACTCGGCGTTGACGGCGGCCGGATCGTCCGGCCTCGCCGCAAGGCGCGGGTCGGGGCAGAAGAAGCCCAGCGTGTTGTAGCCCCAGTAGTTGACGAGGCCGCGCCCGCCCAGCGCCGGCTCGTCGACGTGGTACTGCACCGGCAGCAGCGACAGCGTGGTGACGCCCAGCGCCTTGAAGTGCGCCACCGACGCGGGATGCGCGAGGCCGGCGTAGGTGCCGCGCAGTTCCGGCGGCACGGCCGGCAGCTGCTTGCTGAAGCCCTTGACGTGCACCTCGTAGAGCACCACGTCGGCCGGATCGATTCGCGGCGCGTTGAGCCACCCGCGCGCGGGCGTGCCGGCGGGCGCGACGCGGGCCTTCAGCGCGCCGGCGGCGTTGTCGCGCACGTCGAAGGATTGCGGGCCGTCGGGATGGCCCAGCTGGTAGCCGTGGTGCTCGGGCCGCCACTCGAAGCGGCCGACGATCTCGCGCGCGCACGGGTCGAGCAGCAGCTTGTTGGCGTTGAAGCGATGCCCCTTGCACGGGTCGTACGGGCCGTGCGCGCGCAGGCCGTAGACCGCGCCCACGCCGATGCCGGGCAGGAAGCCGTTGAACACGCCGTCGTGCGGGCCGTGCAGCTCGTAGCGCTTCAGCTCGGTGGCGCCGGCCGCGTCGAACAGGCACAGCTCCACGCGCTCCGCGTTCTGCGAGAACACGGCGAAGTTGACGCCGCCGTCACGGACGTGCGCGCCCATGGGTTCGCAGCGGCCGGGCCGGGCGGTGGCAGGAATGAAGGCCATTCAACCGGGAACGAGGTAGATCGTGGCCAGCGGCGGGACGGCCAGCATGATGGACTGCGCGCGGCCGTGCGAGGCCACCGGCGTCACCGGCAGCACCGCTGACGCGTTGCCCACGTTGCCGCCGCCGTAGTGCGCCGAGTCGGTGTTGAGCACCTCGCGCCAGCCCGTGGGGCCGTCGGGCACGCCCAGGCGCCAGCCGAACTGCGGCACCGGGGTCATGTTGCTGACGGCGATCATCAGGTGGCCGTCGGCGTCGCGCCGCACCCAGGCCAGCAGCGAGTGCGTGGCCTCGGTGGACTCGAGCCAGTCGAAGCCGAAGCCGTCGCAGTCCTGGCGGTGCATGGCCGGCAGCTCGCGGTACAGCCTGTTGAGGTCGCGCACCAGGTGGCGCACGCCCGCGTTGCGCGCATTGTTCGTGAGTTGCCAGGGCAGCTCGGCGTCGTGGTTCCACTCGCTGTCCTGGGCGAACTCCTGGCCCATGAACAGCAGCTTCTTGCCCGGGTGCGCCCACATGAAGCCGTAGTAGGCGCGCAGGTTGGCGAAGCGCTGCCAGTCGTCGCCGGGCATCCTGCTGATCAGCGATCCCTTGCCGTGCACCACCTCGTCGTGCGACAGCGGCAGCAGGAAGTTCTCGCTGAACGCGTAGACCAGCCCGAACGTGAGCTTCTCGTGGTGCCAGCGGCGCTGCACGTGCGGCTGGCGCATGTACTGCAGCGTGTCGTGCATCCAGCCCATGTTCCACTTGAAATGGAAGCCCAGGCCGCCCGCGTAGGTGGGCTCGGTGACGTTGGGGAAAGTGGTCGATTCCTCGGCCATCGTCACGGCGCCGGGCGCCTCGGTGACTATCACTTCGTTGATGTGCTTGAGCAGCGAGATCGCCTCGAGGTTCTCGCGGCCGCCGTAGCGGTTGGGCAGCCACTCGCCGGAGGTGCGGCTGTAGTCGCGGTAGATCATCGACGCGACCGCGTCCACGCGCAGCCCGTCGACGCCGTAGCGGTCGATCCAGAACAGCGCGCTGCCGGCCAGGAAGTTGCGCACCTCGGGCCGGCCGAAGTTGTAGATGTAGGTGTTCCAGTCGCGGTGGAAGCCCTCGCGCGGATCCTCGTACTCGTACAGCGCGGTGCCGTCGAAGCGCGACAGGCCGTGCGCGTCGACCGGGAAGTGCGCCGGCACCCAGTCGAGGATCACGCCGACGCCCTTCGCATGGCAGGCGTCGATGAAGCGCGCGAAGCCCTCGGGCGGGCCGAAGCGCGCGGTGGGCGCGAACAGCCCCAGCGTCTGGTAGCCCCACGAGCCGTCGAACGGGAACTCGGTGATGGGCATCAGCTCCACGTGCGTGAAGCCGAGGTCGGCCACGTAGGCCGGCAGCTCGGCCGCGAGCTCGTCCCAGGTCTTGAAGCCGCCGTTGACGTGGCGCCGCCAGGAGCCGAGGTGCACCTCGTAGATGGAGATCGGCGCGTGGCGGTCGTTCATGCCGGCGCGCGAGGGCGGCAGCTCGCGCCGCGGCGGTAGCGCCGCGACCAGGCTGGCGCTGTCCGGGCGCAGCTGCGCGGCACGCGCGTACGGGTCGGCCTTGAGCGGCTGCAGCGCGTCGTCGGGGCCGACGATCTCGTACTTGTAGCGATCGCCCTCCACCATGTGCGGGATGAACATCTCCCACACGCCCGAGCCGCCGCGCGAACGCATGAGGTGGCGCCGGCCGTCCCAGTTGTTGAAGTCGCCCACCACGCTGACGCGGCGCGCATTGGGCGCCCACACGGCGAAGCGCACGCCGGCGACGGCGCGAGCGCCCTCGCCCGAACCTGGCGGGATCGTCATGGGCAGCGCGCCCAGCACCTCGTAGGGACGCACGTGCGTGCCCTCGGCGAGGAAGTGCAGGTCGTCGTCGGAGATCAGCGGGCCGAACGAATACGGGTCGGCGTAGGTGCCCTCGACGCCGGAATCCCAGCGCACGCGCAGGCGGTAGTCGAAGCGCTCCGTGTGCCCTTCGATCTCGCCCTCGAACACGTCGGAGCCCAGGCGGCGCCGCAAGCGGCCGACCGACGCACCGGACTCGTCGAGCACCTCGGCCGACACGGCCGAGGGCAGCAGCGCGTTCACCCACAGCCGGCCCCGCGGATCGGCATGCAGGCCCAGCACGGCGAACGGATCGTGATGGCGCGACCTGACGAGCGCGCTCAGGTCGTCATCGGACAGCATGGACTGCTCCTGTTCGACGATTCCCGTCATGGACATCAGCGCGGGCCGGGCGCCGCCCAGACCTGCTCGATGTACTCGGCGATGGTGCGGTCGGTGCTGAACGCGCCCATGCCCGCGATGTTGCGCAGCGCGCGCTCGGCCCAGGCCGCCGGCTGACGATAGAGGGCGTCGACCTGTGCCTGCGCATGGACGTAGTCGGCGAAGTCGGCAAGCAGCATGTACGGGTCGCGATGCAGCAGCGGCTGCACGAGCGAGCGGTAGCGATCGGGCTCGCCCCACGAGAACACGCCGCCACCGATGGCATCGAGGACGTGTTGGAGGGATTGGTTTTCTTCCGCATACAGACGCGGATCGTATCCCCAGCTCTTCATCTTCGCGACGGCGTCTGTACGGAGGCCGAACACGAACATGTTCTCCACGCCCATCGCCTCGGCCATCTCGATGTTGGCGCCGTCCCAGGTGCCGATGGTGAGCGCGCCGTTCATCGCGAACTTCATGTTGCCGGTGCCCGAGGCCTCGGTGCCGGCGGTGGAGATCTGCTCGCTCAGGTCGGAGGCGGGCAGGATCACCTCGGCCAGGCTGACGCTGTAGTTGGGCAGGAACACCACCTTCAGCTTGCTGCCCACGCGCGGATCGGCGTTGACCACGCGCGCGACGTCGTGGATCAGCTGGATGGTGAGCTTGGCCGCGTGGTACGCCGAGGCCGCCTTGCCGGCGAAGATCACCGTGCGGGGCACCCAGTCGGCGTCCGGCTCGGCGACGATGGCCTGGTAGCGCGCCACCACGTGCAGCACGTTGAGCAACTGGCGCTTGTATTCGTGGATGCGCTTGATCTGCACGTCGAACAGGCTGTCGGGCGAGATCGTGACGCCGAAGTCGCGCCGCACGCGCTCGGCCAGGAGCTCCTTGTTGGCGCGCTTGGTGGCAAGGAACTCCTCGCCGATCCTGCCGCCCGCCGCCTTGGCGCCCAGCGCCTTCAGGCCGACGAGATCGCCGCGCCAGCCGGTGCCGATGTGGCGATCCAGCAGGTCGCACAGCGCGGGATTGGTCTGCATCAGCCAGCGCCGCGGCGTGACGCCGTTGGTGACGTTGAGGAAGCGCTCGGGCCACATGGCCGCGAAGTCGGCGAAGATGGTCTGCACCATCAGGCGCGAATGCAGCGCCGACACGCCGTTGACCTTGCTGGAGGCGACGATGGCCAGCGAGGCCATGCGCACGCGGCGCTCGCCGTTCTCGTCGATCAGCGACATGCGCGCGATCAGGCCGGTGTCGCCGGGAAAACGCGCGCCGACCTCGTCGAGGAAGCGGCGGTTGATCTCGTAGACGATCTCGAGGTGGCGCGGCAGCAGTTCCTCGAACATGCGCACCGGCCAGGTCTCCAGCGCCTCGGGCATCAGCGTGTGGTTGGTGTAGCTGGTGGCCTGCGTGGTGACGCCCCAGGCCTCTTCCCAGCCCATGTTGTAGACGTCCAGCAGCAGGCGCATCAGCTCGGCCGGGGCCAGCGCCGGATGCGTGTCGTTCAGGTGGACGACGTTGTGGCGGCCGAAGGTTTCGATCTCGGCGTGCTCGCGCAGGTGGCGCGCGACCATGTCCTGCAGCGACGCGCTGCACAGGAAGAACTCCTGCTTCAGGCGCAGCTGGCGACCGGCGGCGGTGGAGTCGTCCGGGTACAGCACCCAGTTGAGCGTGTCCGCGGCCTCGTAGTGCTGCCCCGCGGCCAGGTGCTCGCCGCGGCAGAACATGGCGAAGTCGATCGGGCGCGAGGGCTGCGCGTGCCACTGGCGCAGCGTGGACACGCGCTCGGTGGCGTGGCCCGGCACGACGAAATCGCAGGCCTGGGCGACGATCTCCTCGGCCGGCTTCCAGGCGCGCTGGCCGCCGGAGCTCTCGACGACGCCGCCGAAGCCCACCGGATAGCGCAGCTCGGCACGCACGAATTCCCACGGGTTGCCGTGCTTCAGCCACTCGTCGGGCAGCTCCACCTGCCGGCCCTCCTGGATGGCCTGGGCGAACATGCCGTGCGCATACCGCAGGCCGTATCCGAAGGACGGCAGCTCCAGCGTGGCGAACGAGTCGAGGAAGCAGGCGGCCAGGCGCCCGAGGCCGCCGTTGCCGAGCGCGGCGTCGGGCTCCTGCTCGAGCACGTCCGCGAGCGCGCCGGCGCCCGTGCGCGAGGCCAGCGCCGCCTTCAGGGTGTCCTCGAGCCCCATCACCGACAGGGCGTTGCGCAGCGCGCGCCCCATCAGGAACTCCATTGACAGGTAGTGGACGCGGCGCACGCCGCGGGCGCGCTTCGCGTCGGCCGCCTGCGTGGCGGCCCAGCGATCGGCGAGCACCGGCCTGCAGGCCACGACAGCGGCGCGCAGGCAGGCATCGGGCGACGGCGCATCGCTGCGCTGCGAGAGTTCGCGTTGGAAGGCAGTGGTGAATTCTTGGCTCAAGGCGGGGTCTGCTGAGTCGCCTGCGCGCGCCCGGACGGGCTCGTGCGCCGGAGCGGCGACGGTTGTCTTGCTCATTGCGGGAGATCCTTTGACGGAGCCGGGCAGGAGGGACACGCGTCAGCCGCCCGACTGAACAGCAGCGAGTATCGCGTTTCCTCGAGAGTTTGTGTAGTTATCCTACAGAGGGTTATCCCTGAGCAGTTCAGAAATTCGCTTCTTCACAGGAAAGCATTGAATGTACTTTAAGTAGTTACGCATTGTTGGGTGGACAAGTTGACTGTATATTCTCTACATTCCAGACCGCAGGGCAGCCCCAAGGCGTCGCTGCGGCTATCCCCCAAGACAAGCAAGCGGACGTGGCCCAGGCTACCGGCCGAGGAGACAAGACGAAGTGGCACACGTTCAGCTCGTGAAGGTGCAGAAGGCGTTCGGCGAGATCCAGATCCTGCGGGACATCGATCTCGAGATCCGCGACGGCGAGTTCATGGTGTTCGTGGGCCCGTCGGGCAGCGGCAAGTCCACCTTGCTGCGCAGCATCGCCGGCCTGGAGGACATCACGGGCGGCACGCTGGCCATCGGCGGCAGGGTCGTCAACGACGTCCCGCCGGCCGAGCGCGGCATCGCGATGGTGTTCCAGTCGTACGCGCTCTACCCGCACATGAACCTGTACGACAACATGGCGTTCGGGCTGAAGATCGCCAAGGTCGACAAGGACGAGATCCACCGCCTGGTGCACCAGGCCGCAAAGATCCTCAACATCGAGCACCTGCTCGATCGCAAGCCCAAGGCCCTGTCGGGCGGCCAGCGCCAGCGCGTGGCGATCGGGCGCGCCATCGTGCGCAAGCCCGAGGTGTTCCTGTTCGACGAGCCGCTGTCCAACCTCGACGCGGCCTTGCGCGTGCGGATGCGCTACGAGTTCGCGAAGCTGCACGAGGACTTGAAAACCACGATGATCTACGTCACGCACGACCAGGTCGAGGCAATGACGCTGGCCGATCGCATCGTCGTGCTGGCCGCGGGCCGCATCGAGCAGGTGGGCTCGCCGATGGCGCTGTACGAACATCCGGACAACCTGTTCGTGGCGGGCTTCATCGGCTCGCCCAAGATGAACTTCCTGGCCGCGACGGTGGTCTCGGCCGACGCCGGCGCCGCCGTCGTCCAGCTGGAGACCGGCGCGCAGATCCGCTGCGAGCTCGACGCCGCGGGCGCCCGCCCCGGCGACAAGGTGACGCTGGGCGTGCGCCCCGAGCACTTCGAGACCGCCGCCGCGGCGCAGTCCGGCAACGTGATCGCCACCACGGTCACCTTCGTCGAATCGCTGGGCAGCACCACGCACGCGTACTGCGACTACCCGGGCGCGGCCGAGACGCTGGTCTGCGAGCTCGACGGCGCCACGCGCCTGCGCAACGGCGCGGCGCTCGCGCTGTCGATTCCCGCCGCCCGCACCTACCTGTTCGACGCCGAGGGCCGGGCCTTCCGCCGCCACGTCGCCGACGCGCAGCAAGAGGCCGCATGAGCCGACGTCCCATCCTGCGCCGCGTCGCGGCCGCCCTCCTGGGCGCGTCGCTCGCGAGTTTTTCCGTGAACGCGGCCGAGCCGCTCAAGCTGCTGGTCTGGATCAACCCCGACAAGGGCTACAACGGCCTGCAGAAGGTCGGCGACCGCTACACCGCCGACACGGGCGTGCGGGTAGTGGTGCAGCACCCCGACGACGCGCCGTCCAAGTTCCAGGCCGCCGCCGGCGCCGGCAAGGGCCCCGACATCTTCTGCTGGCCGCACGACCGCGCCGGCGAATGGGCCAAGTCCGGCCTCATCGTGCCCGTGAAGCCGCGCCAGTCGCTGCACGACCAGATCGAGCAATCGGCCTGGGACGCGTTCCACTACCAGGGCCGCACCTGGGGCTATCCGCTGTCGATCGAGGCCATCGGCCTGATCTGGAACAAGGCGATGCTCAAGGAGGCGCCCACCACCTGGGACCAGGTCGTGGCCATCGACAAGGATCTGGCCGCGCACGGCAAGAAGGCCATCCTCTGGGACTACAACAAGAGCTTCTTCACCTGGCCGCTGCTGGCCGGCTCCGGCGGCACCATCTTCGCGAAGAAGGCCGACGGCGGCCTCGACACCGACTCGGTGGGCGTCAACGCGCCCGGCGCGGTGCGGGCCGCGACGATGCTGCAGAACCTGATCCGCACCGGCGTGCTGCCCAAGGGCGCGGGCTACTCCGAGATGGAAGGCGCGTTCAACCGCGGCGAGATCGCGATGATGATCTCGGGCCCCTGGGCCTGGGACAACGTCAGGAAGAGCCACATAGCCTTCGGCGTGGCCCCGCTGCCCGCGGTCGACGGCCACGCGCCCAAGCCCTTCGTGGGCGTGCTGGGCTGCATGATCGCCGCGCCCAGCCGGAACAAGGACCTGGCGCGCGACTTCCTCGAGAACTACGTGCTGGCGCTGGACGGCCTGCGCACCATCAACGCCGACGTGCCGCTGGGCACGCCCGCCAACAAGGCCTACTTCGCCGAGCTGAAGAGCGACCCGCACATCGCCGCCACCATGGACAACGCGCGCCGCGGCGAGCCGGTGCCCAACATCCCCGAGGTGGGCAAGTTCTGGACGGCGATGGACGCCGCCCTCGAGGCCGTGACCAACATGCGCCAGTCACCGCAGGACGCCCTCGACGGCGCCAAGGCGCGCATCCTCGTCAAGTGAGCGCCCGACCATGACGAATCGATTCGACCTGAAGCGCGCCATCGGCGCCGGCGCGGCGGCCTTCGCCGCCATCGCGGGCCTGTGGCTCGTCGCGGCCATCCATTCGGCCGGCCAGCCGATGCTGGCGCTGGGCGCCCTCGCCCTGCTCGCGGCCGGCCTCTACGTGTACGTGTCGCGCGCCGCGATCGCCTGGCGCTACCTGTTCCCGGGCGTGGCGGGCATGCTGCTGTTCGTGGCCTTCCCGCTGGTCTACACGATGTGGATAGGCTTCACGAACTACTCGTCCACCCACCTGCTGAGCCAGGCGCGCGTGAAGGCCTACCTGCTGGAACAGACGGTGCCGGACGAGGAACACTCGCTCGAATTCACGCTGCACCCCGAGGGCGACGGCCTGCGGCTGGTGTTGGCGCCGTACGCGGCGGCGTCGGGCGCGCAGCGGCTTGTCTCCGCGCCCTTGAAGCTGAATGGCGACAAGGCCGGGACGGCGGCCATGAGCGCCCTCCCCGCCGACCTCGCGCTCGCGCCCGCGCTCTCCACGCGTGACGCGCTCGCGCACCGCGACGCGTTGATGGCGCTCAAGCTGGAACTGCCCGACCACCACGTGCTGGGCTACGCCGGCGTGCACGAGTTCGGCCCCTCGGCCGCGGTCTGGCACGAGAACGCCGACGGCTCGCTGCTGCGTCTCGACGACAGGAAAACCTACTGGCCCGACACCAACGAGGGCTTCTACAAGGCCGCCGACGGCGACCGGCTGCAGCCCGGCTTCAAGGTGGCGGTGGGCTTTGCGAACTACGCGCGCATGCTGGCCGACCAGGAGTTCCGCGGCCCGTTCGTGTCCATCTTCGTCTGGACGGTGGTGTTCGCCGCGCTGTCGGTGGCGTTCTCGCTGGCGGTGGGCTGCACGCTGGCCGTGCTGTTGAACTGGGAAGGGCTGCGCTTGCGCACCCTGTACCGCACCCTGCTGTTCCTGCCCTACGCGGTGCCCGGCTTCATCTCCATCCTGGTGTTCAAGGGCCTGTTCAACCAGAACTTCGGCGAGATCAACGGCATCCTGAACGCCGTCTTCGGCATCAAGCCGGCCTGGTTCGCCGATCCGATGCTGGCGCGCACGATGATGCTCGTCGTCAATACCTGGCTCGGGTATCCGTACTTCCTGGTGCTCTGCACCGGCCTGCTCAAGGCGATTCCCGCCGACCTGTACGAGGCCTCGGCCATCGCCGGCGCCAGGCCGCTCACCAACTTCTTCCGGATCACGGCGCCGCTGATCGTCAAGCCGCTGTCGCCGCTGATCATCTCGGCGTTCGCGTTCAACTTCAACAACTTCGTGCTGGTCTCGCTGCTCACCAACGGCCGGCCCGACTTCCTCAACACGAAGATCCCAGCGGGCACCACCGACATCCTCGTTTCGTACACCTACCGCATCGCGTTCCTCGACTCGGGCCAGAACTTCGGCCTGGCCGCCGCGATCTCCACGGTGATCTTCTTCCTCGTCGCGATGCTGTCGTTCGCGAACCTGCGCGTCGCCGCCCGCAACGCAAGAAAATAGGAACGCCCCAAAGTGCCCATCGTCACCGGCAAGAACCAGCGCTGGCGCGTCCTCGGCGCGCACGCCTTCCTCATCACCTTGCTGATCGTCACGCTGTTCCCGCTCGCGGCCGTGATCTCGATCTCGCTGCGGCCCGGCAACTTCGCCAACGGCTCGCTGATCCCGCGCGAGATCAGCCTCGAGCACTGGAAGCTGGCGCTCGGGTTCGATGTCACCACCGCCGACGGCCTCGTCGTGCATCCGCCGTTCCCGGTGCTGCGCTGGCTGTGGAACTCGATCAAGGTGGCCACGATCGCGTCGGCGCTGATCGTGGCCTTCTCCACCACCGCGGCCTACGCGTTCGCGCGCCTGAAGTTCGCCTTCAAGATGCCCATCCTCAACAGCATGCTGCTGCTGCAGATGTTCCCGCCGGTGCTGGCGCTGGTGGCCATCTACGCGATCTTCGAGACCATCGGCAACTACGTGCCGGCACTCGGCCTGGAGACCCATGGCGGCCTGATCGTGGCCTACCTCGGCGGCGTCGCCACGCACATCTGGACGATACGCGGCTACTTCGAGACCATTCCCGTGGAGATCGAGGAATGCGCCAAGGTGGACGGCGCCTCGCACTTCCAGGCCTTCTTCCGGGTGCTGCTGCCCATGGCGGTGCCCATCCTGATGGTCGTCTTCGTGCTGGCCTTCGTGGGCACCATCATCGAGTACCCGGTGGCCTCCATCCTGCTGCGCGAGGAGTCCAACCTCACGCTGGCCGTCGGCTCCAAGTACTACCTGGCCGACCAGAAATACCTGTGGGGCGACTTCGCCGCGGCGGCCGTGCTGTCGGGACTGCCCATCACCGTCGTCTTCCTCGCCGCGCAACGCTGGATCGTGTCGGGACTCACCGCCGGTGGCGTGAAGGAATGAACCGCCCGGCGCTCGCCGTCCTGCCGGCCCTCCTGCCGCTCGCCTTCGCCGCCGCCCAGGCCTTCGCCGCCGACTGCCGTCCCGATCCGCTGCAGGGCCGCGCGCTCTACCTGCGCGGCAGCTTCAACAACTGGGGCGCGGAGGACGACACCGCGCTGCGCTGGATCTGCGATCACTGGGAGATCGTGGCCAGGCTCGACGACGAGTCCACGTTCAAGGTCGGCGACGAGGACTGGTCGCCCGACGCCGATTTCGGCGTCGCGGGCGACGCGCCGCTGAAGGCCGGCGCGCCGGTCGCGCTCGTGCGCAAGGGCGCGGCGATCAAGTCCGGCCTCCACGGCATGGAGCGCATCGCGCTCACGCCCGCGGCCACGCCGGACGGCACGCCCACGCTGCTGCTCACCGACCTGCCGCCCGACACGCCCATGCCCGGGCCGTCGGCGTCGGCGATCACCGATCCGGTGGCGCGGAGCCTGGCCTTCGACTCGCAGCGCCTCGCCGACAAGAAGCCGTATGGCGCCGTCACCACCGGCACCGACATCGCGTTCTCGTTGTCCGCGCTGCCCGGCATCGAGCAGGCGACGCTGGTGGTGGAGAAACGCCGTCTCGAAGGCAACCAGACCGTCGACGAGTACGCGCCGCTCGCGCGCGTGCCGCTCGCGCGCAGCGGCGACGGCGCGCGCGAACGCTGGAACGGCCACTACCGTTTCGACGCCGCGGCCATCTACGGCTACTGGTTCGAGGTGAAGGTGGACGGCCGGACGCTGGTTTTCGAGAACAACGCGACACCGCTGTACTGGACGCGCGAGAAGGGCACCGGCGGCGCGGGCGTCGTGGCCGAGATGCCGGCGTCGGACAGGCGCATCCGCCGCTATCGGCAGACGGTTTACGCGCCCTACTCCGTGCCGGCCTGGGCCCGCGACGCCGTCTACTACTACATCTTTCCCGAGCGCTTCCGCAACGGCGACCGGCGCAACGACCCGAAGCCGGGCGTCGACAAGTTCCACGACAAGACCGTCGAGTTTCACGAGAACTGGAACGACAGGCCCTGGCGCCCGAACTCCGGAGACGGCAGCGACGACCAGTGGAGCAACGACTTCTTCGGCGGCGACATCGCCGGCATCATCGAGAAGCTCGACTACATCAAGAGCGTCGGCGCCAACACGCTGTACATCACGCCGATGTTCACCGCGGCCAGCAACCACAAGTACGACACGGCCGACTGGAAGCACATCGACCCGCACTTCGGCAGCAACGCCGACTTCCAGCGCCTGTGCCGCGAGGCCGCCCGGCGCGGCATCCGCGTGATCCCCGACGCGTCGCTGAACCACTCCGGCGCCGACTCCATCTACTTCGACCGCTACGGCACGCGCGGCGGCCGCGGCGCGTTCGAAGGCGGCAGGATCAACCCGGCCTCGCCCTGGGCCAGCTGGTACACGTTCGACGCGACGCAGGCCGAGCCCGACAAGCAGTACAAGGGCTGGCTGGGCGTGTCCGACCTGCCCGAGCTGAACAAGGCCGATCCCTCGTACCGCGACTTCGCCTACCGCGCGCCCGATTCGGTGACCCGGACCTGGCTGGAACTCGGCGCGTCGGGCTGGCGCATGGACGTCGCGCCGTGGGTGCCCGACGACTTCTGGCGCGAGTGGCGCGCCGTCGTCAAGCGCACCCGGCCGGACGCGCTCACCGTGGCCGAGACCTGGTGGGACTCCTCCAAGTTCTTCCTCGGCGACGAGTTCGACTCGACGATGAACTACATCTTCCGCAACGCGGTGCTGGACTACGCCAACGGCGGCGACGCGCACCGCATGATGGCCAACCTCGAGCACCTGCGCGAGGCCTATCCGCCGCAGAGCTTGGCCGCGCTGATGAACCTGCTGTCGACGCACGACACGGCGCGATCCCTGCACGAGCTCGGCGACGTCGACGGCAAGGCCACGCCGGCCGACGCGGCGCTCGCCAAGCAGAAGCTGCGGTTGGCGGTGTTCTTCCAGATGACCTATCCGGGCGCACCGGCCATCTTCTACGGCGACGAGGTGGGCGTCACCGGCGGTCCCGATCCGATGAACCGCGGCACCTACCCCTGGGCCGATCTGGGCGGCCACCCCGACACCGCGCTGCTGGCCGACTTCCGCCGCCTGACGACGCTTCGCCGCGACCTGCCGGTGCTGCGCCACGGAACGCTGCTGGCGCCGCTGCACGTGGACGATCACGTGGTGGTGCTGGCGCGCCGCGATGGCGCCGCCTGGGCCATCACCGCGACGAACAACGGCGACGCCGCGCGCAGCGTGACGGTGCCACTGCCGGCCGACGCGCCGACGACTGGATGGGTCGACGCGCTGACCCGGCATGGTGTGCAGGCCGACGCGCGGGCGCGGACGCTGGTGCTCGGCGTGCCGGCCCGGTTCGGCGCGATCATGACCAGGAGCGCCTCCGCGCCCTGATCGCCGCCTGCGAGGCCGCCCGCGATCATCGACGCCTTGCTGCTGGGCCCGGACGGCCTCGTCCGGTGAGCCTCGGCGCCGCGCACCATGCCTGGCGCCATGAAAAAGGCCTCGCCAGTTGAACGGCGAGGCCCGCTGCGGCTGGCGTCGCGACGCCAGCCATCGGTCTTCGAGGATCAGAAGAACTTGTACGAGCCGCCGAACAGCACGGTGCGGCCGAACTTCTGGTACTCGTAGACGCGATCCGGGCTGGCGCCATAGGTCTGGTACGGCGCATTGTTGAGGTTGCTGATGGCCAGCTGAAGCGCCAGATCCTTCAACGGGCCGGTCTGGAAGGTGTAGCCCAGCTGCATGTCGACCACCCGTTCGCCGACCACGTAGCGCAGCGTGCGGTCATTGGCGAAGTTGGCGATCTCGCCCACGAACGTCGAACGCTGGCGCTGGCTGATCCGCGCCTCGAAGCCGTACTTCTCGTAGTACACGGTCAGGTCGGTGACGTTCTTGGACAGGCCCGGCAGCGGGATGTTGCTGCCGATGTTGCTGTTCGGGTCCTCGATCTTGATGCGGCTGTTCGTGCGGCTGCCGCTGGCGGCGATGCCGAAGCCGTCGAGCGGCTGCCACAGCATGCCCAGGGGCAGCGAGGCCGTCAGCTCCAGGCCCTGGATCTTGCCGCCCTTGCCGTTGTACGGCGCCGTGAACTGGCCGAAGTTCGTCGTGGCGGTGGTGCCCGGGGTGAACGCCGAGAAGTCGTACGTGACGGATTGCTGGTAGATGTACGACTTCAGGTCCTTGTAGAAGAACTGGGCCGACAGGTAGGCCTTGGTGCCGAAGTACTTCTCGTAGGTCAGGTCGAACGCGTTCGCACGCCACGGATCGAGCTTGGGATTGCCCCCGCTGCCGCCCGGCTCGAAGAGGCCGTTGCGGTCAGGCGTGGTGCTGACGCCGAAGTCGATGGGGGCGCGAAGCTGGTCGAGGCGCGGGCGCGCCATCTGGCGCGCCAGGCCGAGACGCAGGGTCTGCTGCGAGCCGAGGTCGAGCGCGAGGTTCAACGCGGGAAGGAAGTCGTTGTACGTCTTGCCCGCGGTGATGGGCACGATGTCGAACGACCCGTCGGAGTGGTCCTTCGTGGCGTTGCCCGACGACGACTGGTCGGTATGGATCACCTGCACGCCGACGTTGCCACGCAGGCCCAGGCCGCCGACTTCCGTGTCGATGTTCGCCTTGACGAACCCGCTGGTGACCTTCTCTGTCACGTCCCAGGCCTTTTGCACCAGGTAGGGCGCCGCATCGTCAGACGGCTGGAACGGCTGGAAGTACTTCGCGATCACGCCCGGCACATTCCACGTGGGGATGACGCCACCGCCGGCGAAGCCGAGGTTCAGTGGCGAGTACTGCAGGTCGCTGGAGATGCTGGGCGTGCCCACGGCCGTGAGGTTGGCCTCGGGCTGGCGCTTCTTCTTCTGGCGATCGGAGTAGTTCAGTCCTGCCTCGAACTCGGAGAACACGTTGGCCAGGAACGGCGCGGGTATCGAGCCGCTGAGCTTGCCGGCACTGAGCTCGTCCGAGACGTGCGGCTTCTTGCCGTAGCCCTGGCCGTAGATGGTCGGGCCCAGCAGCAGCTTGGTCGGGTCGCTGTAGTCCAGGCCCGCGCTCAGTTGCGGGAAGCCGCCGCCGACGTTGTAGGTGATCGTGTCCAGCGTGTTGGTGCCGCTGGGGCCCAGCTGCGTGTTGGTCTCCAGGCTCGTCTCGTCCTTGGTGGACTTCGAGTAGCTGACGTCGGCCACGAGCTTGGCGCCGCCGGCGAGCTTGAGCTGGTTGTTCACGCCGATCGCGTTGATCGTGTCCTTGCGGTCGTAGTACATGCCGCGCACGAGCGGCACGGTGTTGGCCACCGTCGCGCCCGTCAGCACGTTGTTGCTGTCGATCGTGAGGTTGCTGAAGACGTTCTTCGACGGATAGTTGCTGAGATTGACCTCGAACTGGTTGGCCGTCTCCACGCGCTTGTCCGACGACGAGTAGAGGTCGATCTGCGTGGCCCAGTTGCTGTTGGGCTTGAACTCCAGCACGCCGATGAAAGCGTCGCGCTTGTCGTTGCCGCTGCGCGCGAGGATCTTGGCGCCGTCGGTCACGTAGGTGCCGGCGGGCACGCCCGTGCGGTCGGTGGCGCCGATGCTGTGCCACGGCTCGTACGCACCGAACTCGTGGTCGAGGACGGGCGAATCCTGGTGGGCGTAGCCGAACGCCACGCCGATGGTGCGATCCGCGAACTGGTCGATGTAGCTGAGGCTGAACCGGTTGCCGGTGGGCTTGGTGTTGGCGACCCTGCCCAGCGAGTTGTGCTCGCCCTTGGCGGTGATCGTCACGTTGCGGCCGGCGAAGCTCAGCGGCTTGACGGTCTGCATGTCGATGGTGCCCGACAGGCCCTGCCCGATCAGGCCGGCGTCCGGCGTCTTGTAGACCACCACGCCGGCCATCAGCTCGGATGGGTATTGGTCGAATTCGACGCTGCGGTTATCGCCCGTGGAGACCTGCTCGCGTCCATTGAGCAGCGTGGTCGACAGATCCGGGGAGGTGCCGCGGATGCTGATGACTTCGGCGCGCCCCTCCACCCGCTGCGCGGCCAGGCCAGGCAGGCGCGCGATCGACTCGGCGATGCTCGAATCGGGCAGCTTTCCAATGTCCTCGGCCGAGATGGCTTCGACGATGTTGTCGGAGTTCTTCTTCACCGAGATCGCGGCCTCGATGCCGCGGCGGATGCCGGTGACGAGAACCTGTTGCGTGTCGGGCGCCGAAGCGGCGGCTGCCGGCGCGGCGGCAGGTGCCGCCTGCGCGTAGACGGATCCGGTCGCGGCCAGGGCGACGAAGGCCCCCGCCGTGGCCTGACCCGCGAATGCCATGGTCGGCTTGAGCTTGAAAGCGGCCGCCGAGCGCTTACCCATTGTGTTGTTCACCAGCTTGTCTCCTAAGTTCTGCGGATTGCCTAGAAGCGGCGCCCCGGTCGATACGAAGTGTTTGTAGTCAAACGACCCTCATCCGTCGAAGGCCAAAAATCGGATGTTGTAAAACTAGATCACCAGATTCTCGGCGGAAGTTTACCGATCTTTTACGCCTTTGCAATGGGCTCCTTCCTGGGAAACATCATGATTTGGTGCTCACGACACGGGTAGAAACACGGGGGTCGCACCGTGTTGAGGCATCGAAGTACTGGTTCACCCCAAGACATTTATGTAGCTCAATTACTTGCCGTGAAGAAGTTTTGTAGCCGTTCCAGGCTCTCCTGCCGAGCTTCTCGCCAGTGGAACCGTTTCCGCCGGGCGCGAAACGGGCCGCGCCTGCGCGGCAAAACACGCCGCGAAGGCCCGACAATCAGCGCATGAACGCGGAAAGCACCCAAGACGTGAAAGACAGCCCCTGGTCGCCGGCCTCCGCCTCGGAGCCCCGGCTGCTTGCCGACATCGGCGCCACCTACGCGCGCTTCTGCGTCGAGGACTCGCCTGGCCACTTCAACCATGTGGTCGTGTTCCCCTGCGCCGATTTCGCCGGCTTCGCCGACGTGGTGCAGGCCTACCTGCGCGGCCTCGAGGGGCCGCCGCCGCGTCACGCCGCGATCGCCATCGCCAACCCGATCAACGGCGACGCGGTGCAGATGACCAACCGCGACTGGGCGTTCTCCATCGAGCGCGTGCGCCAGCAACTGGGCCTGGCCACGCTGCTGGTGGTCAACAACTTCACCGCGCTCGCGATGGCGCTGCCGGGCCTGCAACCCGGCCAGCGCGTGCAGGTCGGCGGCGGCGAGCCCCAGGCCGACGGCGCGATCGCGCTGCTGGGCCCGGGCACGGGCATGGGCGTCTCGGGCCTGGTGCCGGCGGAGGATCGCTGGTCGACGCTGGCCACGGAAGGCGGCCACGTCAGTTTCGCGCCGAACGACGAGCGCGAGTTGAAGGTGCTGCAGCATGCCTGGAAGCACTTGCCTCACGTCTCGGCCGAGCGGCTGATCTCGGGCCCCGGCATCGAGCTGATCCACGAGGCGCTCACCGCCGGCACGTCGCAGGGCGGCCAGCGCCTGACCACCGCCGAGATCGTGCGGCGCGCGGTGGCCAGGTCCGACCAGGCCAGCGTCGACGCCATCGACTGCTTCTGCGGCATGCTGGGCAGCTTCGCGTCCAACCTCGCCCTCACGCTGGGCGCCACCGGCGGGGTCTACATCGGAGGCGGCATCGTGCCGCGCCTGGGCGAGCTGTTCGAACGCTCGGCGTTCCGCAGCCGCTTCGAAGCCAAGGGCCGCTTCTCGGCCTGGCTCGCGAAGATTCCCACCTATGTACTGACGGCCGACAACCCGGCCTTCCGCGGCCTGTCGCTGCTGCTGGCCGAGCACGTGCCCGATACCCGCACCCACAGCCCGCTGCTCGATCGCGTGCGCCTGTCGCGCGACACGCTCACGCCGGCCGAGCGCCGCGTGGCCGACGTCGTGCTGGGCAACCCGCGCTCGCTGCTCAACGACGCCATCGCCGTCATCGCGGCGCAGGCCGAGGTGAGCCAGCCCACCGTCATCCGCTTCTGCCGCTCGCTGGGCTTCGAGGGCCTGGCCGACTTCAAGCTCAAGCTCGCCTCCGGCCTCACCGGCACGATCCCCGTTCTGCGCAGCCAGGTGCGGCGCGGCGAGCCGATCGCCGACCTCAGCGCCAAGGTGCTGGACAACACGATCTCGGCCATCGTGCACTTCCGCGAGTCGCTGAACTCCGCGGCCATCGACCGCGCCATCACCCTGCTGCGCAGCGCGCGCCGCGTGGAGATCTTCGCCTGCGGCAACTCCGCGGTCGTCGCGCTCGACGCCCAGCACAAGCTGCTGCGCTTCCGCATCCCGGCGATCTCGCAGACCGACACCTCGCTGCAGAGCCTCGCCGCCGAGATGCTGGCGCCCGGCGACGTGGCCGTGTTCGTCTCCAGCTCGGGCCAGACCGCCGAACTCGTGCGCGCCGCCGGCATCGCCATCGAGCGCGGCGCCAGCGTCGTCGCCATCACCGCCAGCCAGTCGCGCCTCGCGCGCCTGGCCACGGTGTGCATCGGCCTCGACCACGCCGAGGACAGCTCCACCTTCCTGTCGATGGTGGCGCGCATCCTGCAACTGTTGGTCATCGACATCATGTCGGTGGGCCTGGCGGTGCAGCGCGAGCAGAACCCCACGCGCGCGGACGCGGGGATCGACACGCAGAACCGCAATGCGCCGGCGCCCGGCGTGCGGATCTCGCACCTCAACTGAGTGGTCAGTCGCGGGCCAGGTGCAGCGCCAGCCCGGCGATCGCCTCGCCGTGCCCCTCGCGCAGGGGCGAGCGCCCGCGGCGCGCCACGCGCAGCGCATGCGCCTGCGCGAGGTCGCGCAGGTAGCGCTCCGAGTGGGCGTAGCGCAGCGTGGGCAGCAGGTCGTAGCCGGCCTCGGCTTCGCCCTCCTCCACCGTGAACGCGAACACGCCGCCGGGCGCGAGCACGCGCGAGACCGCCGCGAAAACGGGCTCGAGGTTGCCGAGGTAGATGAAGACGTCGCAGGCGACGATGAGGTCGTGCCGCGCCGGCGCGGCGGACAGGGCCGCCACCAGATCGGCCACCAGCAGCTCGTCGTAGAGCCGCGTGGCGGCCGCGCGCTCGATCATGCGCGACGACAGGTCGACGCCGGTAAGACGGCGCGCGAGCGGCCGCAGCAAGGGCCCGGCGAGCCCGCTGCCGCAGCCCAGGTCGAGCGCCGAGTCGAAGGGTTGCGGATGCAGTGACGCCAGCGGCGCGCAGACCTGCTCGTGCCCGTGGTAGCGCAGCGTGGCGACGAGCTCCTCGTCGAAGCGCTCGGCGTACTCGTCGAACAGCCCGCGCACGTACGCCGCCGGCGCCGCCTCGGGCAGCGCGCCCAGGCCCAGCGCGCCCAGGAAGTACAGGTGGCTCTCGACGTCCTCGCCGCAGCCGATGGCGTTGTTGAAGCAGACGCTGGCGTCGGCGAGCCGGCCGGCCTGGCGCAGCAGGTGGCCGCGCAGCGTCCAGGCCGCGCCCAGCCGCGGGTTGATCGCCAGAGCGCGCTCGTAGGCCTCGAGCGCGTCGGCGGGCCGGCCCAGGTGCTGCAGCGTCTGGCCCAGCGCCAGCTGCACGCGCGCGTCGCGTGGCCGCGCCCGCGCGTCACGCTCGAGCGCGGCGAGCGCCCGGACGTGGTCGGCGGACGCCGTCATGGGTGCCTCAGTGCGATGCGGGAACGTCGCGCACGCAGTCCACGAAGTAGTGCTTGCGGCCGAAGTTGTCTTCCTCGATCACGAGGCCGTGCACGTCGGTGTCGAAGCCCGGGAAGCGCTCGTTGAACTCGCGCACGAACTGCAGGTACGCGAGGATCTTGCGGTTGAAGCGCTCGCCCGGGATCAGCAACGGGATGCCCGGCGGGTACGGCGTCAGCAGCGACGTGGTGATGCGGCCTTCCAGCGCGTCGATGGCCACGCGCTCGGTGTCGCGGTGCGCGATGCGGGCGTAGGCCTCGGAAGGCTTCATGGCCGGCTGCAGGTCCGACAGGTACATGTCGGTGGTCAGGCGCGCGATGTCGCCCTGCGTGTAGACCTCGTGGATGGCCTGGCACAGGTCGCGCAGGCCCATGCGCTCGTAGCGGTGGTGGGCGCTGCAGAACTCCGGCAGGATCTTCCACAGCGGCGCGTTCTTGTCGTAGTCGTCCTTGAACTGCTGCAGCGCAGTCAGCAGCGTGTTCCAGCGGCCCTTGGTGATGCCGATGGTGAACATGATGAAGAACGAGTACAGGCCCGTCTTCTCCACCACGATGCCGTGCTCGGCCAGGTACTTGGTGAGGATGGACGCGGGGATGCCGGTCTTGTCGAAGCCGCCGTCGACGCTCAGGCCGGGCGTGATGATGGTGCTCTTGATCGGGTCGAGCATGTTGAAGCCGGCGGCCAGGTTGCCAAAGCCGTGCCAGCTCTCGTTGGCCTCCAGCACCCAGTCCCTGGCCTCGCCGATGCCCTCGTCCGCGAGCTTCTCGGGGCCCCAGACCTTGAACCACCAGTCCTCCTCGAACTCGGCGTCGATCTTGCGCATCGCGCGGCGGAAGTCGAGCGCCTCCTTCAGGCTCTCCTCCACCAGCGCGGTGCCGCCGGGCGACTCCATCATCGCGGCCGAGACATCGCACGACGCGATGATCGCGTACTGCGGCGACGTCGACGTGTGCATCAGGTAGGCCTCGTTGAACAGGTGCTTGTCCAGCTTGCGCGTCTGCGAATCCTGCACCAGAACCTGCGACGCCTGCGACAGGCCGGCCAGCAGCTTGTGCGTGGACTGCGTGGCGTAGACCATCGCCTCCTTCGGGCGCTGGCGCGCCTTGCCCATCGCGTGGTAGACGCTGTAGAAGTCGTGGAAGGCCGCGTGCGGCAGCCAGGCCTCGTCGAAGTGCAGCGTGTCGATCCAGCCGTCGAGCAGGCCCTTGATGGTCTCGGTGTTGTAGACCACGCCGTCGTACGTGCTCTGCGTGAGCGTCATGATGCGCGGCTTGATCGTCTTCAGGTCGACGCCCGCCAGCAGCGGGTTGGCGGCGATCTTGCGTTCGATGGCCTCGCGCGTGAACTCCGACTGCGGGATCGGGCCGATGATGCCGTAGTGGTTGCGCGTGGGTGTCATGAACACGGGAACAGCGCCGCACATGATGATCGAGTGCAGGATCGACTTGTGGCAGTTGCGGTCCACCACCACCACGTCGCCCGGCGCCACCGTGTGGTGCCACACCATCTTGTTGGACGTGCTGGTGCCGTTGGTGACGAAGAAGCAGTGGTCGGCATTGAAGATGCGCGCCGCGTTGCGCTCGGAGTCGGCCACCGGGCCCGTGTGGTCCAGCAGTTGGCCCAGCTCCTCGACGGAGTTGCAGACGTCGGCGCGCAGCATGTTCTCGCCGAAGAACTGGTGGAACATCTGGCCGACCGGGCTCTTCAGGAACGCGACGCCGCCCGAGTGGCCCGGGCAGTGCCACGAGTACGAGCCGTCCTGCGCGTAGTCCATCAGCGCCTTGAAGAACGGCGGGGCCACGCCGTCGAGGTAGCTGTTGGCCTCGCGGATGATGTGGCGCGCCACGAACTCCGGCGTGTCCTCGAACATGTGGATGAAACCGTGCAGCTCGCGCAGGATGTCGTTGGGGATGTGCTGCGACGTGCGCGTCTCGCCGTACAGGTAGATCGGGATCTCGGTGTTCTTGGCCCGGATCTCCTGGATGAACTTGCGCAGGCTCAGCACCGCCGGATCGAGCTCGGGGCCCGGCGTGAACTCCTCGTCGTCGATGGACAGGATGAACGCCGACGCCCGGCTCTGCTGCTGCGCGAACTGCGCCAGGTCGCCGTAGCTGGTGACGCCCAGCACCTCGATGCCCTCCTTCTCGATCGCGGACGCGAGCGCCCGAATACCCAGCCCGGAAGTGTTCTCGGAGCGGAAGTCCTCGTCGATGATGACGATCGGAAAGCGGAAACGAAGCATGGCACGAGGCCCGCTCGGAGGGCGGGCGTGGCGGGTGGAAAACGGACGAAGCGCGAAGTGTAGGGCCGAACGGTTTCCACGCGATGTCAAATGCCCGCAACAGCCGGAGATCCGCTTTGATGCGACCCGCATCCGCAACATCCGCCCCGTCCGACCGTGCCGCACCACGGATTCCATGAAAGACGCTGGACATACACTGGCTTTCATCAGCTAGAATAGCCGGCTACCCCCGGAGGGGTGGATGAGCGGTTTAAGTCGCATGCCTGGAAAGCATGTGTAGGTTAATAGCCTACCGCGGGTTCGAATCCCGCCCCCTCCGCCAGTTGGTACTCCCAGAACGTCCGAAGCCGCCCTTGAGGCGGCTTTTTTTCGGTTCATCGCCGATTTGCGGGGCGCGTTGGTTTGCGGGGCGCGCTGGGTCAGGCACGACTCACCGGGGGAGCTTGTTTTGTTCGTGTCCCCCGTCGGCCTGCGGCCTCCTCCTCCTTAACCTCACAAAACAAGCTCCCCC
>FTKD01000326.1_pt1 | contig 125115 bp, 106 predicted proteins | sample 1658191 | NCBI WGS metagenome assembly FTKD01 (sample SAMEA3914808, study PRJEB12502) | metagenome | biome: forest; material: soil | place: Canada | collected 2011-08-03 | depth 0.3 m
CGCTGGCGCATCGAGCGCGACTATCAGGACTTGAAGCAGGACTTCGGGTTGGGGCACTATGAAGGCCGTGGCTGGCGAGGATTCCACCACCACGCCAGCCTGAGCATCGCGGCCTACGCGTTCCTGCTGACCGAGAGACTCATCGCCGACAAATCAGTCGGTGGCAAAAAAAACTTCATCGAACGCCAAGTGCCTGCCATTCCCAGCGATTACATCTCGCGGGGCAGCCCTGCGCGCGCAGCGGCACGTGGATCACTCGATAACGACACTCCGGCTCAGCTTGAGCTACGCACTGATCGCGCGCCTCGGCGAGTGCCCCTGTTGCGGCAGAGCAAGCGGAAAACTACTCTTGTGACACAGTAAGACTAGGGATGTGCTGATCTATTCAGTTTTAGCGCCGGCCCAAGTCATCGTCTTTGCGCCGGGGGATCTTGGGGCAGTCGATAAGGTCGATTTTTCGATGATTCGAGTGTCGCCTTCCCCATCAAGACGCACTGACCCCAGCGAGCCTCAACAACGGCCTCTTGGCGATCACCAGATTTGCCAACGCGAAGAGGCTGTACATGCGGGCCCGGTTCTTCGCCAGGCCCTTGTAGCTGACCTTCTTGTGGCCGAACAGATTCTTGACGATGTGGAACGGATGCTCGACGCGCGCCCGGATCTGCGCCTTCTGGCGCTCGAGCCTTACCGTCAAATCCTTGAGCAAACCTTCGGCCATCGAGACGATCTTGCCGCGCTTGGCAACCACGTACCAGTCGATCTTCTTGCGAATTCGACCATCGGCTTGCGCCTTGACGATCTCCTCCCGTTTGGCTACGCCCGTATAGCCCGAGTCGGCGTGAACGCTTTTCTCCCTGCCGTGCAGCAAAGCGTGTGTGCAGGCAATGTCACTCTCATTGGCCGCCGTCATGTGAAGGCTGTGCACGAGACCCGATTCAGCATCGGCACCGATGTGTGCCTTCATGCCGAAGTGCCACTCGTTACCTTTCTTGGCCTGGTGCATCTCAGGATCGCGTTCTCCGCCCTGATTTTTCGTCGAACTCGGCGCCGCGATGATCGTCGCATCCACCAGCGTGCCCTCGCGCATGAGCAACCCCCGCCGACCCAAGAGCGCGTTGACCTTCTCGAAGATCGCCTTCGTCAGCTCATGCTGCTCGAGCAGGCGCCGGAACTTCAACAGCGTTGTCGCGTCGGGCACCTGTTCGCGCGCGAGATCGATTCCCACGAATTCGCGCATCGCCTGGCTGTCGTAGGGCGCGTCTTCCAGCCCCTCGTCGCTCAGGCTGTACCACTGCTGCAGGAAGTACATGCGCAGCATCCGTTGCACTCCGATCGGCTGCCGGCCGACGCGCCCACTCTTCGGATAGTGCGGCTCGATCAACGCGACCAGCGCCGCCCACGGCACGACACGTTCCATCTCGCCCAGGAACTTCTCACGCCTGGTCATGCGCTTCTTTCGTGCGTACTCCAGGCTCGCAAAGCTGGTCTGTTTCATGCCATCGATCATCGCGCGCGTTGCGTTCGTCCGCTATTCTGGTCCGCCCGAATAAATCAGCACTTCGCTAGACCAATGCCGGCTCACTTTGGCATCGACGCCAACCCCTTCAATCTGGAAACCGTTACTAGCAGATCGAGCGGCTTGGTCCAGTAGTCCGCGAAGCCCAGGCCTCGACTGCGCCGCACGCTCGCCGGCATCGCGTCTGCGCTGACCGCCACCACGGGAATGTCGCGCGTTCGTCGGTCGAGCCTCAAGCGCTGCAAGACTTTTTGTCCAGTCATGTCGGGGAGATTCAAGTCCAGCAGGATCACGTCGGGTCGTTGCCGAACAGCCTCGGTCAATCCGGCCGCACCTGTCATTGCCACTGCCAGGCTCCAATCGGGCTGAGCTGCAAAGAGATGGTTCATCAGTACCAGATTGACCTCATCGTCCTCGATATAGAGGACTCGGAACTGCTCGCCGCCCGCCCACTGGGAAGGCATATCAAGTGGGAGTGTCTCGACGTCTTCGGCCCGAGTACTTCGCGCCCGCGGCAGCGTTACTCTGAATCGAGATCCCACGCCCACCTCGGACCAGGCGTGCATCGTGCCGCCCATGGCCTCGACCAGTTGTCGCGAGATGACAAGGCCGAGCCCTGTGCCTTGCACGTTGCCACGTGCAGCGTCCAGTCGGTTGAATGGCTCGAACAGCCTCGCCATCTGAGATGCCGTCAGGCCAGGACCGGTATCGTCCACTGTGATCTCGCCGCCTTCCTCTGCCCGATAGCGAAGGGTCACCCTCCCTCCGTTGCGGTTGTACTTGATGGCGTTGGATAGCAGGTTGACCAACACCTGCTCCAGCGCGTTGGAGTCGGCCCGAACTGCGGCCGTGTCAGATCCCGCAACATCGATCTGGATCGCCACTTCGCGGTCGGCGGCCATCGGGGCCAGCGTATCGACGCAACGTCGCACCAGCGAGTAGACATTGACGGCCCGAGGATGCAAGGAAACCTTGCCCTGCTCAATCTTGCCAATCTGCAGAAGCTGGTCAACCAGAGAAAGTAGGCGCAGTCCGGACTGATGCAAGATCTGCAGACGCTCCTGCTGCTTGCCAACCAGCGGATCGTCGTTGTCCATCGCCATGATCTGAGCAAATCCCAGGATGGCATTTAGCGGTGTGCGCAATTCATGGCTGACCTGCGACATGAACGCGCTCTTGGCCAGGCTCGCTCGCTCCGCCGCGATCCTTTGTCGACGTACTTCCTCAATGTTCTGCGCCTCGGTGACATCCCGGCAGGTGCCCACGATCTGTCCGCTGTCGGAATCGACTCGAAAGGCGAACTCGAGCGTCGATGGCACTTGTCCGACCGGCCATGGAAGGCGCACGGTCAATTTCTCGGTGAGATTCGATTGCACGACCGCATTCACAACCGCGTGCATGCGCAGTCGGTCTGCTTCGGAAAGCAAGCCCAACCAGAAATCCGATGTCATCTCTCGCGGCTCAGGCGGCGACAGGCCATGCAGAGTGACGGCTAAAGCATCCAGCAGTACCTGGCCGCGCCCGAGATTGATCCGAAAAGTGCCCAGCCCATTGATCACTGCGACCATCCGCCAATGCGATATCGAGTCGAGCCATGTGTCACCCACCCGCCCGGCGCTCGGATCCCCGCATTGAACCATTGCTTCAAGCCGCTCGCTGCTCATGGCACTCCTTCTCCTTCGTGTGCAATACCGAACAAGAAGTGCAAATTGTTGGCGCGCGCGCTTCCAGCTTACTAATACACGCTGCCCTAAACCGGGCATCGCTCCTGACGGCCTCTATCGAGGCGCTTTGCAGCGTCCTTCCCGATGACTGCCCAGGGCCTTGCTCACGGAGGAAGTAGGGAACTTTTGCGGCATTCTGGCCAGACGAACTTGGCATTTTGATTTGCGCTGAAAAGTCTGCAGGAAATTCAATGACCATTGCAGGTCAACGAGCGTCGAGCCTGCTGCCGCTTACTAGACTGGGTGACCCATGTCGGCCCCGACTCGTTGTTCGCATATGTTCGCCGCAGCAGGAGAAAGCCTAGGCCGACGACCCGTAGACGATCTCGCGCTCGCCCTCGGCAAACGAGGACAGCGTCTGCACCCAGCGCTGATCCGGCCACAGCAGCTCCACGCCGCCGCTGCGCGGCCGGTAGACCGCGCCGTACAGCGTGCCGTAGCCGCGCAACCAGGCTGACTGGAACAGTGGCTCGCGCAGCAGTACGGCGCTTGCCTCTGCGAGCGTGCCGGGCGGCGCGTCGATCTGCGCCTGCAAGCTCGTCAGGCGCTCGACCGCGTGCGTGGCGCGCGCGTGCTCGGGCCAGTCGACCTGATGCTGGAAGTTGGTGACGACCTTGCGGCGCGTGACCTCGGTCGGACGGTCGGGCGCGACGAACACGGTGGCCCAGTCGCCGTGGCGATCCAGTAGCGTGATGCTGTAGCACATGCTGACCGGCACGCGCTCGAGCAGCCGCACCGCCTCGGCCGTGTTATGCGCCACTTCGAGAAGGTAGCGAAGCACGAGCGGAATGCCGAAGCCGGTGCCCGATACGGTGCGGCCGCCAAACGACAACGAGGCCGCCAAGCCCGCTTCGTTCAGCCCGTCGAGCGCGCCCCAGATACAGTCGCCCATCGCGGCAACTCGCTGGCCGCGCCACCTCGTTGCGACCCAGGTTCCTTCGAGCAGGCCAGGTGCGAAGTCGTAGTTGCGCAGCAACGCGGGCTCTTCCTTGCCGTGCGGGTCGATCCACACCGCCTGCGAGCAACCCGCGATGTAGGGCGGCGGGCACCACAGCGACAGGAAGCGCGACTCGACGTCGCCTCCGCCTGCGAGCTCGACAAGCCGCTCCCACACCGCCACCAGCTCCGGCATGTGTTCGCGAAGCGCGCGCCGGCTCTCGAGATAGCTCGGCCGCGTCACCACGCCGCTGCGCAGGAACCACGAGCGGTAGCCCGGCCAGAGCGCCTCGAACAAGGCCTTCCACTGCGCGCCGGGCGCGTCCTCGATCAGCGTGCGGAAGGCGACCCGGATGCTCATGTCAGAGGATCTTGAACGATCCCGGCTCAGGAGCCGATTCGTGCTTCGTCGTCACGATGGGCTTGCCATCGTAATGATTCTTGATGCCCCGGATCCAGTCGCGCGCGCGGATGTTCAGGCGGAAGTTGTCGTCCATCGAACGCCCGCGCGTGATCAGGATGCCGAGGTCCGCACCCTCGTAGCGGTAGTCGCCCGGGCCGGTGATGCGCATGAAGAAGGCCTCGCGCTCGTTGTCGATCGCACGACGCTCGTGGTCATAGCGCTGGTAGCCAACGCTTCCGTCCTCGCCCATCTTGTAGATGCCGGTGGCAGGTGCGCGCGTGACCTGATCGACCTTGTCTTCGTTATACTTGATGACGACCTGCGACCACGAATCGATGAAGTGCGGCTGCGCCCAGCGCTCGTTGATCTCCTTCACGTTCAGATCAAAGGGCACGCCCGAGAACTCGAGCAGATGGAACAGGAAGAGCGGCGCGTCGGCATACGCGAACGCAGCGTGGTTCGTCATCGGGCTCGCGCCGCAGATGCGCGGGTTCAGCTCGCCCAGGTAGACCTCGCCGTTGTCCTGGTCGATCAGGAAGTCCAGGTCGAAGTATCCGCGGTAGCCCTCGGAGAGTAACTGGTTGCCGAACCTCTCGGCCATGTCGCGCGCCTTCGCACGCACGCCTTCGCTGAATGCACCGGGGAAGACTTCGTTGCCGCACCAGCCGCCCTTGTAAGGCGTCAGCTCCTTCGCGCCGACGACCTCGGTTAGCAGCGGCCCGACCAGCGTGCCCGACTGCGTGGCACACGCTTCAAGCGTGGCGCCACGGCAGTTGATTCGCTTCATGATCTTGACCTCGGGGTCGTTGACGATCTCGTCCTTGTGCTTGTCGAACTCCGCCTCGTTCGAGATGAAGAAGGTCGTGTGGCCGGAGTCGCCGAAGGCCGATTGCACGACCAGGTCACGCCCGAGCTTGTTGCGCTCGGCGATCTGCATCAGGTGCTCGAAGCTGTCGACCTTCTCGAGCGCGTTGGGTACCGAGACCACGCCGGCCTTGTTACCGATACGCACGGTTTCCATCTTGTTGTCGCAGCGCTGGCGCAGCTTGGCAGGCGGGAACCAGATATCCAGGCCGATCTCCTTGGCCAGGGCCTCGGTCTTCTCGTCGAACATAAGGAACGTGCCGACCGGCTTGCCGCCGCGGCGCTCGATCAGGTCGATCACTTCCTTGTGCTGTAGCAGGTAGTTGTTGATGTCCTCGATCGACTGGAATTCGTCGTGCGGCGATTCGCTGGGCACGAACACGTTCGGGTGCCGGCCGTCGAAGCAGTCGATGTAGCTGATGTAGCGGAAGCGGTTCACCCAGCGGTCAATGCCCAGCAGGTTGAAGTTGGTCGCACTGATGAAGTAGATCGGCCGCTCGTTGCGGTGGAACATCAGCTGCAGATCGGAAACTGATTTGACTTTGTTCGTGCTCATCGCGGGCTCCGTGGATCAGGACACTTGGGGCTGGGACTTGGGCGAGGCCGCATCGGCCTCCTTCGGCTTCGCGGCGCGACCCGACAGCGCGAGCGTCGCCCGCGTGGCGATTGCCTGCGCGGAGCGCGCGATCGCCGCGTCGTTCAAGATGCGAAAGGCCAGCTCAAGGCGGAGTGAAGACGTCAGTCGGGCTTTGTCAACGGCCCCAACGTTTGCAGGAAGGCGCCGGCGTCGCTGCCGCGGCGGTAGACGTCGAACTCGACTTCGCGATCGCGGAAGCTCTTCAGCGGCTGGCCGAGGTTGCTGCGCAGACCCTGCTCGCGCTCGCGCCGCACCTGCGCGAAGTCGACGACGATCGGGATGATCTCCGCGCCGACCTGTGCCTGGTGCAGCACGTTCCCCGACGAGTCGCAAACGATCGAACGGCCCACGCCGCCGTCGCCCACGCCGTTGATGTCGAAGAAGTAGACCTGGTTCTGCACCGACGAGGCGCGCGCGATTGCGAGTTCCACGTCGCGGTCGATCGTGTCGGTCATCGTCGGATGCAGGATGACCTCGGCGCCCATCGCTGCCAGCGTGCGCGTGGTCTCGGGGAACCACATGTCGTAGCAGTTCGAGATGCCGAAGCGGCCCGCGCCGGGCACGTCGAACACGCAGAACTCGGTGCCGCCGCTGGTGTCTTTCTCGTACGGGCGGAACGGGAACATCTTCCGATAGCGCTCGATCACCGCGCCGGTCGGGTTGATGATCGGCGAGGTGTTGTAGAGCCTGCCTTCAGGGGTGCGTTCGAGCATCGAACCGGGGATCAGCCAAAGGCCGTTGCGTTTCGCGATCTCGCACAGCCGCGCCTCGGTGCCGCCGGGCATCGCCTCGGCCTTGTCGTGGCTCGGCCCGAGCGGGCACAGTTCGCTGAACAGCACCATGCGAACCCAGGGAAAGCGGGTGCGGATGTGCGTCACGTACGCACCCATGCGTTCGACGTTGTCGTTGAACGCCGAGACAGCCATCTGCACGCCCGCGACGCCGAAAGTCTCTATCGTCGAACTCACTTGTCGAGACCCCCGAGGCACACGTACTTGATCTCGAGGAAGTCGTCGAGGCCGTACTTGGAGCCTTCGCGGCCCAGACCCGATTGCTTGACGCCGCCGAACGGCGCCTCAGCCGTCGAGATCAGCCCGGTGTTGACGCCGACGATGCCCGACTCCAGCTTCTCGGCCACGCGCATCACGCGGCCGACGTCGCGGCTGTAGAAGTACGCGGCCAGGCCGAACTCGGAGTCGTTCGCGAGTGCGAGCACTTCGTCCTCGGTGTCGAACGCGAAGATCGGCGCGAGCGGGCCGAAGGTCTCTTCCTTCGCGAACAGCATGTTCGCCGTCGCGCCGCCGACCACGGTCGGCTCGAAGAACAGGCCGCCGAGCGCGTGGCGCTTGCCGCCAGTCAGCACCTCGCCGCCCTTGGCGCGCGCGTCGGCGACGTGTTCCTCGATCTTGGCCACCGCCTTCGCGTCGATCAGCGGCCCCTGGTTGACACCGGCGTCGACGCCATTGCCGACCTTGAGCGCCTTGACCTTCGCGACCAGCTTGTCGGTGAAGGCCTGAAGCACGCCGCGCTGCACGTAGATGCGGTTGGCGCAGACGCAGGTCTGGCCGGTGTTGCGATACTTGCTGATCATCGCGCCGTCGACCGCGGCGTCGATGTCGGCATCGTCGAACACGATGAAGGGCGCGTTACCGCCGAGCTCGAGCGAGAGCTTCTTGATCGTGTCCGCCGACTGGCGCATCAGCGTGCGGCCGACTTCGGTGGAACCGGTGAAGGTGAGCTTGCGCACGATGGGGCTGCGCGTCATCTCGCCGCCGATCTGCGCGGCCGAGCCGGTCAGCACCGACAGCAGGCCCTTGGGCACGCCTGCGCGCTCGGCGAGCTCGGCAAACGCGAGTGCCGAGTATGGCGTCTGCGTCGCAGGCTTGACTACCATCGAGCAGCCCGCGGCGAGCGCCGGGCCGGCCTTGCGCGTCAGCATCGCGGTCGGGAAGTTCCACGGCGTGATCGCCGCGGTCGTGCCGATCGGCTGCTTAAGCGCGATGATGCGTTTGTCGTCTGCGGTCGCGGGGATCGTGTCGCCGTAAATGCGGCGCGCCTCGTCGGCGAACCATTCGATGAAAGACGCGGCGTAGGCGATCTCGCCCTTCGCTTCGGCGAGCGGCTTGCCTTGCTCGCTGGTCATGATCAGCGCGAGGTCGTCGACGTTCGCGAGCATCAGGTCGTTGAGCCTGCGCAGGATTGCCGAGCGCTCCTTGGCCGGCACCTGCGCCCAAGCGCGCTGCGCGACGTCGGCGGCGGCGATCGCGCGCACCGTTTCGGCGGTGCCACACATCGGCACGGTGCCGATCTGCTTGCCCGTCGCGGGGTTGGTCACGGCGACGGTCTTGCCGTCGTCGGCACCGGCCCACTCGCCCGCGATGTAGGCCTGCTGCCTGAACAGGCTCGGGTCTTTGAAATTCAACATCTGCTGCTCCTCGTCTCAGCCGGTCACGGCTACCTTGGCCAGGATTCGGCGCCTGCCGATCACGCTCGCTTCGGCGCCGCTCTCGGTCTTCGACGTTTCATTGCGGGTTTGAATCCGCGACGAACTTTCGAGGCCCGCCCAGTGCTCGCTTACGTTGCGCACCGCATGGTCCCGCCACAATTCGGAATCCAATTAGCCAAACTTTGCCATCACATGGCGCGGACAAGAATAGTCCTCAAGCGCATAGATGGACATGTCTTTGCCATACCCGGATCGCTTCAGCCCACCGTGTGGCATCTCGCTGACAAGCATAAAATGGGTGTTAATCCAGGTGCAGCCATACTGCAATTCGGACGCTACTTTGAAGGCCCGGCTCACGTCCTGCGTCCAGACTGAACTTGCTAAGCCGAAGTCAGAATCGTTAGCCCATTTGATGGCTTGGTCACTGTCGTCAAAGCGAGTGATCGACACCACCGGGCCGAAGACCTCGCAACGCACGATTTCATCATCGTTGCGTGCGCCTACGATTACCGTGGGCTCATAGAAGAATCCGCCGCCGGCCGACGACTTGCCCCCCGTCGTTACCTCGATATGTCGTTCGCCTGCAGCTCGCTCGACGAAGCCGGCGACACGACTACGCTGCCGCGCCGATATCAGCGGTCCCATTTCAACGCCCTCTGCGTTTGGCCCACCGCAGCGGATCGATCCGACTGCGGCGCTGAGATCAGCAACCAATTTCTCGTAGATCTTGGGTCCCGCGTAAACGCGACAGGCCGCGGTGCAGTCCTGCCCGGCGTTGTAGTAGCCGAAGGTGCGCAACCCGGCCACAACCTGTTCAAGGTCGGCATCGTCAAAGACAATGACTGGCGCCTTTCCGCCCAGCTCCAGGTGTGTACGCTTGATTGACTTAGACGCAGCTTCAAGGATGCGCTGGCCAGTCGAGACGTCGCCTGTGATAGAAATCATCTGCACCGCAGGCTGCGAAATCAGTGGTGCGCCAACGGTGTCGCCACGGCCAGTCACGATGTTGATCACGCCGGGAGGGAAGAGAGCGCTTACCAGTTCAGCCAACTTCAGCGTTGTCAGAGGCGTTTGCTCGGACGGCTTGAGAACCACAGTATTTCCGGCTGCAATTGCTGGGCCAATCTTCCAGGCCGCCATCATCAACGGATAGTTCCAGGGAGCAATGGAGGCCACGACGCCGATCGGGTCGCGTCGTATCAAGCTGGTATAGCCGGGCAGATATTCCCCGGCGAGTTGACCCTGCTGTGTGCGGCAGGCTCCGGCGAAAAAGCGGAAGACATCTGCCACCGCTGGAATCTCATCGTTAAGTGCGTTGAGATACGGCTTTCCGCAGTTGAGCGACTCAAGCGTTGCAAATTCGGCGGCCTGGGCCTCCACGGCGTCAGCCAGTTTTAGTAGAAGGCTTGATCGTTCCTTGGGTGTTGTACGCCTCCAACCGTCGAAGGCGTGACGTGCCGCATCGACGGCTGCCAGCACTTGAGCCAGCGACGCTTCTGGCACCTGGGCGATTGTTTCGCCGGTGGCAGGATTGAGCACACACTCGACATTGCCTTCGCCTACTTGAAAGGAGCTTCCAATCAATAGCTTGGTTTGCATCACTGAATCCTGATTGTTGATGTCATATTGGAAAGAGTCCGAGCGGTGACGCGCAGGGTGCAAGCGCACCGCGGCTTCAAAGGTTTCTGATGCCTACGGAAAAACGAAAAGCGTGGCGCTTCCTTTGACTTTCAGCGCCAAACAGTTGGTGTCAGCAGTTCGTTCGTGCTGTAGGTACTACGCCTGTGAACATGAGTAATATCCAAAAGGCCTACGAACGGTGGAACCTATGCCACAAGTTACGGCCATCGTAGTGGCAGCCTTCTTCTGTGGCTTGCACGTTGGCGCACCGGCTTTTATCTCTCAGCGAATTAGGTCCGGTTGCAGGCCTCGCCATCTGCGCTCCAAGAAAAATCTTCGTTCGCTGCGGTGATAGAGGCGAGACGCCTTACGCTCTAAAAATAAGCGGACTAGCACGGCACGGCGTTCATCAAGTGCTTCTGCTGCGCGCGGCCCCACAGTGCTGCGGGCTCGGCTGAACGCGGTCGTTGTGTGCGGCATGAGATGGTGAGAATTTCGTCCCCACCGAACCCGCGCGACATCATTTAGTTTGCTCTTCAGGAGAGATGACAGTATGCATCGGCGCACTAGCGAAGACCGCCTCTCGGAATTGGCCGAAGTATTCAATAAGCGCTTCAATGCCAGGTTGCGCAAAGACTTCACCGATGAGGTGGCGCGCGCCTACATCGCGTCTCCACTCGGCCCACATGACGACAAGACGGCCAGGGTCGTTCGTGCATTGGGTTACGCGTCTGTCGCGGGCAAGGAGATCGTCGTCTCGTTGGGCAACGACGGCCCATGGGGCATAGGTCGCATTGTCGTCGGTAAGCCCGGAAATTTCGAACGAATTGCTGGCCAGTATCAGTCTTACGAAGACGCGCTTAGGGCCGTTTTTTCCATTCGGCGCGGTGCCTTTGCGGCCAGCTAGCCCGCGTTTAAGCCGCTAGATAGAAGGATCAGGAAGCACACGATGAGTAACCAAGCGAAAGCCTCCGAGAAGATCTTTGGCTATGCCGACCGATTTTCTGCACGGCATGGAGAGGAACTTTCCTTCCATGTCAGCTGCGAAGGCGCGGCTACATACACCGCAAGCCTTGTACAGCTGCACCATGGGTACACGGGGGAAGCCGGGCCGGGCTTCATCGAGACGACGGTGCATAGCGCCTTCGAGGGCAGTTACCCTGGCCTTTGGCACGCCTGTCAGCCAGGCTCCTATGTTGAAGTCGACGACGATCTGGGCGTGCTAGCCACACCGAAGGGCATGCTGATTGAATTGCATGTCTATGCAACGTTGCCACAGGGTACGCGGTCAGGAAACTTCGGCGCCTACCACGTGACGCAAAACTCGTTCCTGGAGCAGGACGGAATCCAAACCGTTCTCGGAAATTGGTGCGCCATCAACCAGACCGGTTATGCGCTGATGCTGGAGGCAGGTCGACCGTGCTTCATGTGGTCAGACGATGGAGGCGTGCACAAGCTTTTGCTCAACGGGGCGTTGGCCCCACACCATTGGTATCGGCTGACAGTGCGTGTGTCCGACGACGAGGGTCGAATCTACCTTGAACAGTCGCCGGTCGCGAACATCATGAGCCGGCACGCCAGCCACAGTGCAGAAGTGGTCGCCGAGTCGGCCAGCCTGGAAGTGAATGGGTCGTGGTCGATTGGTCAGGCACCGTTTCGCATTGGCTCTTCTGCCATGCGTGACCGCGAGCGCTGGTTGGCAGCTCATACGTTCAACGGGAAGGTGTCCGGCCCAAGGATACGCAGGCTTGAAAACGGTGACCTGACGGATTTAGCGGCTTGGCACTTTGGCCGCAGTTCCCGAGCAGACGCCTTGTTGCTGAGCGACGTGGTCGACGAGTCACCCAACAAGCTGCACGGTCGCTGTTACAACGCCCCGACTCGAGCTGTTGCTGGTCATGAGTTCACCGGTCTGTGCGATGACTTCCGTCTCGCACCCGGTCAGTACAACGCCATACATTTTCATGACGACGACATCACTGATGCTGGTTGGCCGTCGGCGTTCTCCTTCAGAGTGCCACAGGACCTGCCCAGTGGCGTATATGCCGCCAAGCTCAAGTGCGGCCTGGTCGAACACCATGTTCCGTTTTTCGTGCGCGCAGGCTTGCAGAAGAACAAGGTCGCAGTGCTTTTCTCGACTGCTACCTACTTGGCGTATGCCAACGATCGCATTGCATTCGAAGCCAATGGTGCAGAAATCATCGTCAGCCGAACACCCATCATCGATCAGGCCGACCTGACCCTTCAGGACCATCCGGAATTCGGTCGCTCTTGCTACGAGATCCACAACGATGGCTCGGGCGTGGTGTATGGCAGCGCGCGTCGACCCATCTTGACGATGCAGCCAAAGCACCGGGCATGGTTTCAAGCTGAAGGGATGTGGGGCCTACCAGCCGACCTTTGCATCGTGCACTGGCTTGAGACCCTAGGCTGCGGATTCGATGCGATCACCGATGAGGACCTCGACCTGGAGGGATATGAGCTGCTACGTGATTACCAAGTAGTCATCACCGGCAGTCACCCCGAATACGTGACCCGTAGCGAGATCGAAGCTATCGAACAATTCACGAGCCACGGCGGCCGGCTGATGTACTTGGGGGGCAACGGCTTCTTTGCTACTGCGTCGTTTGACCCCGAGGAGCGCCACCTGATGGAGGTGCGACGCTCCAGTGCTGGCACCCGCCCTCACCAATCACCTTTTGGCGACCAGCGTCACGCAACCTCTGGCGAAATGGCTGGTCTCTGGCGAAACAAAGGGCTGCCCCCACAGCGCCTGGTTGGCGTGGGTTTTGTGGCCCAAGGCTTTGACCGGTGTACCTACTACGAGCGACTTGCCGATAGTCTCGATCCATTAGCCGCGTTTGTCTTCGAAGGCATTGGCGAGAAGGAGCGCATTGGCGACTTCGGGATTATGGGAGGGGGTGCTGCCGGCGCCGAGGTCGACTGCTACAAACCCGACCTCGGCACTCCTCCAGCTGCGCTCGTGCTTGCCACCTCGGGACCTCTTTCAGACGGCTACCTCTTGGCCGCCGAGGAGGTGTACGAGTCCGTCCCCGGCATTGGGGGAACCGAAAGGGGCATTGTGCGGTCCGACATCGTGTTTTGCCCGATCACCGGCGGTGGGGCATTCTTCTCAGTCGGTTCAATCGCGTACACAGGCGCTCTTTCGCACAATCGATACGACAACAACATTTTTCGTCTCACGTCCAATGTCCTGCGGCGGTTCTTGAAGCCTGAGCACCTGGACATGGTTGTCTAGGCGAACTTCGCTTCGCAACGATACAGGCTCGCGTCAGCCGAGACGTTCGTGCGCTTGAAAGGAAAAGCCCGTTCCTCGTGGTGAAAGCCGACGCGTTCGGTTCTACCTAGCATTGACCTGAACAAATGGCCAGACCGAATGCGGGTTCGGGTCGGTCTTCAACTATAGCCAGCCCTATCCTGGCAGAGGCACGTTACACGTACGTGACGGGCACAAAATGATCGAAAGACAGTAGCAGTTCTATAGCTGGGCCATCCAACTCGCTCATGCAAGTGTGGGACGGGCGGGTCGATTTGCCGCAGCTACAGCGTGACAAGCAATACGAAGACGAATGCCTGCGGCGTACTCTGGAGTGGATGTGGAGGGCATGGTGCGCAAAGTTTCTTACTCACTGGAGATGTTCACATGAAGGTCATACCGTTCACGGCTCTATCGATGGCCATGCTGTGCAGCCTCGCGGCGCGTGCTGAGCCTTTCGACCTGGGATCGTGGAAAGGCTCGCTCGACTCTCAATTGACGTTGGGCCTCGGGCTACGCCTCAGCAATCCCTCATGCTCACTGGTGGGCGACACCACCGGCAGCTGCGGGGGGAGCGCCAACTACCAGGCTTGGTCGGCCGGTGATAACGGTGATCTGAACTACAAGAAGGGTGGCGTCTTCACGTCATACGCCAAGCTTACAAGCGAGCTGTCGGCTCATAACTCTGAGATGGGCATCGATGTTCTTGCCCGTGCCACGGGCTTCTACGACGCGGCGGCCGCGGATACTCATCGCACCCAGATGTCTTCCGATGCCCAGGGCCAGATGGTGAGGAACTTCCAATTGCTCGATCTCTGGGTTGGGCACTCGTTCGACCTTGGCGGAAAGCAATGGCGAGTGCGAGCGGGAAACCAAGTCATCAATTGGGGCGAGAGCGTGTTCCTGCCTGGAGGCATCAACGCCTCCAGTGCGATCGACTACCAGAAGTCCCTAATTCCCGGGACGCAGATCAAGGAATACGTGCTGCCTGCCCCGCTGGTGTCCGTCGCAGGGCAACTTGGCAATGGCTGGAACGCAGAAGGCTACTACCAGTTCACCTGGAACAAGAACAAATTCCCGGCCATCGGAAGCTATTGGTCAACGGCTGACATCTTGGGGCGCGGCACTCCGGATGTGGTGACATTTGACGGCACCAACTTCAATGCAACTGGCGTCGACGCGGCAACCATTGCACGTCTTCAAGGCGTCAGTGGCCGTATCCCGAGCAGTACGCTTGCCTCGATCAATCAAGGCTTGATCGACGGCGCATATGTTAGCGCCCCAGGAATCCCCTCGGTCTATGGCGCACGCGTACTCGGTGAAGTTCGACCGCGCGACGGCGGCCAATTTGGCTTTGCCTTGCACAACAAGGCGGAGGGGTCTGTGGTCGACTACGGCTTCTACTATTTGCGCTATCACGACAAGTCGCCAGTGTTCAATTTGGTGGGGGATAAGGCATCTAGCGCTGGAGTCGACTATCAGGCTGTGTACCGTGAGAACAGAGATCTCTTTGGGGTCAGCACGAATCTTCCACTTGGGCCTTGGGCAATTGGTGCGGAATTGTCATATCGACCACGCGACGCCGTTACGCTTTCCGGTTGCTTTACGCCGGGAGGACCCATCGATGCCAACGTCAATCCGAATCCGGTTGCGAGCGGCGACTGTCCGCTGTGGAAAGACATGAAGAAGGTTGAGGCGCACGTCACTGCGGCGTTGACGCTTACTCCGAGCGACAACCCGATTGTCATGAACGTCTTGAAGGCCGACTCGGCGACGCTGACTGCAGAAGCTGTATTTACAGAATACCCCGGCCTATCGTCGCAGATGACGCAAACCGTCGAAGGCGTAACGGTAACCCAAATTCCTCAGGCGGGAGGCATTACCTGGCTGACAGGCGACGGCAAGCCGAGGGCGGTCGGTACCGCGAGTTCGGCTGGCGGGATCGTCGACTTCAATTGGACTTACGACGGCACGATTCTCTCCGGTTGGCAAGTCACTGCAGGTGCAACGTACTTCAGAGCGGTGATGGGCAACACCCCAACTCTCTCAGCGAACTATCTTAAGGGCGCGCAGTCGATCAATTACTACCTCTTGCTGAACCAGAACCCTACCGTGTGGCAAGCGGGGTTGAACGTTGCCTACTACTTCGGCGGTGCATTGCCATCTTCTCAGGTGTACAAGGACCGAGACTTCATCGGTGCGTTTGTCACACGCAATTTCTGACCGACGCCAAACGACTCGAACTTTGACAGGTGATCCTATGAAATCTGTTTCTCGCAACCTGAGCGCCGTCGCATTGGCGCTAACCCCCTTCCTCAACGCCTATGCAGGTGTTACGGCTGAAGATGTTGCACGCCTCGGCAGCACGCTGACTCCGGTAGGCGCCGATCCCGCGGGTAACAAGGACGGCAGCATCCCCAAGTGGAGCGGCAGCACCGACAAGCCGCTGGCTGGGTGGAAGTACGGCAAGAACCGCAAGGACTATTGGAAGTACAAAGATGAGAAGTCGCTGTTCACCATTGACGCTTCAAATGTCGAGAAATACAAGGATCATCTGACCGCCGGTCAGATTCAAATGGTGTCGCAGGTGAAGGGCTATGAGATGCGTGTCTACCCGACGCATCGGGACTGCTCTTATCCAGACTTCGTGCTGGAGAACACTGTCAAGGGTGCATCGAAATCAAAGTTGGACGCGAACGGGTGGTCGCTTGCAGAAGCGTCCCTCCCGGGAACTCCGTTCCCGATCCCGAAGTCTGGAATCGAGGCAATGTGGAACTACCTGATGCGCTACCAGGGTGTTGGCGTTGTCTGGCCAGATGCGTATACAACCGTCTCGCCCAAGCCAGGTTCGACGGCGGGCATCGTCACCCGTTGGGATCAGTTGGCCTACTATCCGTGGGCTCGCAAGGGAACCCAATCACCCGCCCAGGTCAAGCAGATCCAGCAGGGTCTTTACTACGGCTTCACCGAGCCGGCGGCCCTGGCGGGTCAGAAGTTGATTCAGACCTACTTCTTCGAAAAGGACGTTGAATCCTTCTATTACTTCACTGGTCAGCGACGGGTACGGCGTCTACCCTCCTATGCATACGACGCGCCCCTGATTGGATTTGAGAATCAGTACCCCAACGATGGCCAGATCATCTTCTATGGCAATCCCGACCGCTTCGAATGGAAGATCGTGGGCAAGAAGGAGATCTACATTCCTTACTCGGCCTTCGGCGCGATCGACGTTACGCATAAGCCGGTGGGCATGGGTCCATTCGTCGACAACGATGTGCGGCGCTACGAGCTTCACCGCGTCTGGGTGATCGAGGGAGACCTGAAGGCCGGCGCTCGCCACAGCACGCCCAAGAAGGTCATCTACCTGGACGAAGACACCTGGCTGGCCACAGCTGCCGAGGACTACGACTCAAATGGCAAGCTTTGGCGTCATAAGGAGATCGGAGTGGTGCCGGCCTGGGAGATCGGCGCCTGCACGAACGTGACGCTGCTGTACTTCTACGATTTCTCGAACGGGCGCTACGTTACTGATATGAACGTGCTCGGAGGCAAGGACGTCAAGTACTTGGCCGACGAGAAGGACGACCCGCGTCTGACCATGGACTTCTTCACGCCCGAAAACCTGCGCAGCATCAGCGAGCGCTGAAGGCGTAGGCCTAAGGGTCCGGACGACTGCGACGGCCGGACCCTCTACCAGAGATGCTGAAGATGAACCTCAAGAGTCTTGAAAATTTTCTCTTCGCGCGACGTGCCGCCGTTCTAGCAGTGCTGGTTCTGCTGACTCTCGCACTGAGCGTGTTTGCGAGCCGCCTCAAGATGGACGCGGGCTTTGACAAGCAACTGCCGAGCAATCACGAATACATAACGACATTCCTCAAGTACCGCGACGATCTGTTCGGTGCAAACCGTCTCACTGTGGTCGTGAAGGCGCGCAAGGGTCAGATTTGGACTGTTGACGGTCTTAAGCGACTCTACGATACGACCCAGGCCGTGACCTTCCTGCCCAATGTCGATCGGTCGGGAGTGCAATCGCTATGGACACCCAACAGCTTCGTCAACGAGATTACCGAGGAAGGTTTTCGCGCCCAACCAGTAATCCCAGGCACAGTGACCCGGGAAAGTCTAAACGCTGAAACGATTCAAGCGATCCAGCGCGCTACCAGCGAAGGCGGCTTCGTTGGCACGCTGGTTTCGCACGATCAGAGTAGCGCCATGATCACCGCGGAAATCGGTGACGTCGACAAAGACGGGAAGCGGCTCGACTACGTCGCATACAACCACATCCTCGAGGAGAACATTCGTAGAAAGTTCGAGGATGACAAGTACGAGATTCAGATTACCGGCTTTGCCAAACAGGTTGGTGACATCGCTGAAGGCGCGTCTTCGGTGGTTTGGTTCTGCGCAATGGCTCTGCTGCTGACGACGCTAGCGGTGTACTGGTACTGCCATTCGGTGCGGTTGACTCTGCTGCCGATATTGTGCTCGTTGACGTCATTAGTGTGGCAGTTCGGCACCCTGAGACTTATGGGCTATGGACTCGACCCGCTAGCCGTATTAGTTCCATTTCTGGTCTTTGCGATCGGTGTCTCACATGGTGTTCAGCAAATAAACTTTATCGTTCGCGAGATTGCTCACGGCAAGTCGACGTTGGACGCTGCGCGAGCAAGTTTCAGCGGATTGCTTGTGCCTGGAACGCTTGCGCTGACCACGGCGCTAGCTTCATTTCTGACACTGCTGCTGGTTCCAATTCCGATGGTCAAGGAATTGGCAATCATCTCTTCAATCGGTGTTGGCTTCAAGATTGTCACCAATTTGATCATGCTCCCGCTCGCCGCCTCGTGCTTCGAATTTCACGCGGAGTACGCCATGGCTGCCATGCGCAAGCGTGAACAGCGGTCGAAATGGTTGCGTCATCTTTCTCGCGTGGCAGAGCCTCGCAATGCCGTGATTGTGGCTCTCGCTACATGCGTCATATTTGCGATCGCTGTGTGGCAAAGTCGCGATCGCGTCGTGGGAACGGTGCAGCCAGGCGCTCCAGAGTTGCGCGAGGACTCGCGCTTTAATCGCGATGCCACCTCGATCGCAGCTGCCTACGATCTAGGTTTGGACTGGTTGACTGTGGTCTTCGAGGCACCCCCAAACTCCTGCCAGAACGTAGCGGTCGGTAAGTTCCAGGACGACTTCATCGCCGCCGTTGAACACACTGAAGGCGTGCAGGCGGTCAAGTCCTTCGCTGACCAGTTGCGAAGCTACAACCAGGGCTATAACGAAGGAAGTCCAAAGATGAACGTGGTGCCGCTGGATGGCGGCAACTACGCCGGCTTGGCGACCGAGATCGGTCGCACCCGGGGCTACGTCAATACAGACTGCAGCATGTCGGCCGTGCATCTGTACTTGGTTGACCACAAGGCCACAACCATTCAGCGCGTCATCGCCGCCGTGAAGGCGTATCGTGCCAGCAACCACCTCGAAGGTGTGTCCATTCGCCTTGCGTCGGGTAATGCTGGCGTGCTTGCTGCAATCAACGAAGAGGTTGAGCGTAGCGAGTTGCCGATGATGCTGAACGTCTATGCAGCCATTGCAGTATTGGTGCTGATCGCATATCGCGACCTTCGCGCGGTCGTCGCCTGCTGCCTGCCGCTCACGGTATCGACGTTCATCGGTTACTGGTTCATGAAGGAAATGCAGATCGGCCTAACGGTCGCTACTTTGCCAGTGATGGTGCTAGCGGTGGGCATCGGAGTCGACTACGCCTTCTACATCTACAACAGACTTCAAAGCCATTTGGCACGCGGCGACACGATACGTGACGCGCTGGAGGCCTCGATTCTGGAGGTCGGAATGGCAACGATCTTCACCGCGATTACGCTGTCAATTGGGGTTGCCACTTGGGCCTTCTCCGCACTGAAGTTCCAGGCTGACATGGGAAAGCTGCTCGCTTTCATGTTCTTGGTGAACCTGGTGATGGCGATGACGGCGCTCCCTGCTTTCGCTCTGCTACTTGAACGGTTGTTCCCACGCCGTGGCCCGGTGCGCAAGTCTGCGCTCTTTGATCATTGAGCGACAGGGTCTATGTCCATGAACACTCTCTCAAGCGTGCTGAATCGTGGTATCCGTTCGGCGGTGTTGGCTAGTCTCTTGTGCGTAGCACTTGCGGATCAGTGTCTGGCCCAAGCCGTCAAGTTCGGCGACAGTCTAGGTAAGCTTCCGGCGGCATTGATGCCGCAACCTACTCACGGATTGTTGCTGGGCGCAGCGCGCGCAGGCAATCGTGTAGTCGCAGTGGGGGATCGCGGCCTGGTGATCTACTCTGATGACGACGGTAAAACGTACAAGCAGGCCAAGTACGTGCCTACCAGGGCCACACTGACAGCTGTCTGGGCAGCCGATGCGCGTCACGTCTTTGCGGTGGGACACTGGGGCGTCATCCTTGCCAGCCTCGATGCTGGAGAGACTTGGAGCCTGCAACGTAGCGACTTTAAGGTTGATCAACCGCTGCTGACAGTCTGGTTCAGGGATGCCCGCCACGGCGTTGCCGCCGGCTTGTTCTCTCTGCTCCTGGTGACGCAGGACGGAGGCACAACTTGGCAGCCAACGCACCTGCCCGCACCCCCGGGCGCCAAAGGCGATCTGAATTTGTATCGACTCTTCCCCGGCGCCGGAGATGATGTGTGGATCGCAGCTGAACAGGGAATGGCCTACAGCTCGAGCGACTTCGGACAGACGTGGCACCTACACATCACTGGTGCCAAGGGCACGCTGTGGGCTGGAGTTGTACTGCGAGATGGCAGTGTCGTAGTCGGCGGCGTGAGCGGGCACGTAATGCGTAGTACGGATAGCGGCGCGACTTGGAGAGAATCTGACAGCGGCGTCAAGAGTTCGATTACCGATTTGATCGAGCTGCCCAGTGGCAGCGTACTCGGAGTGGCTTTAAATGGCGTCTCGTTGCTAAGCGACGATGGTGGCATTGTCTTCAAGAGTCGACAGCTCGTTGATCAGCGTTCGCTAACGGCTGTGGCTGTGACTAGAACTGGTAGCCCCTTGATCTTTTCGCAGAGCGGTGTTGTACACGAATCCGTGATTCCTTGACGACTTAAATAGCTTGCAGTGGCACTGCGCGATAGGCCATCGGCGTTTGGTCGTGATAGGAACAAGTCGATACAACGCGGAGCAGTGCTTAAGCCTAGTCCTACCCTTCGACAGCACTGGCGGTCGACGAAGTTCGCAAAGCGACGTGCGCGTTTATCGCCAGATCATCTGAGGCGTATCAGCCGCGTTCGAACATCCGTCGGTCGAACGGAAGGGTCCAGGATTGGTCAAGCAATCGCCTCTCAGCAACAGGCAAGAGAGCCAATCTTTCAATTGGAGAATCGTCTATGACGCAAGCAACTTCCAGCCAAACTGAATACAACCAAAGTCTAGACCCAGCATATCTGACGGGCTCCAATGAAAAGTGGCTGCAGCGCAAAGACGCCGCCACTCCTCGCGGCGTGAGCGTTCTCAGCGACTTCTTCGCGGCGCGCGGTGAAAACGCAGAGTTGTGGGACATTCAAGGTCGCCGTTACATCGACTTTGGTAGCGGCATCGCTGTTCTAAACACCGGACATCGGCACCCGCGCGTCCTCGCGGCGGTGAGGGCCCAGTTGGATCAGTTCATGCATACCGCGTATCAGGTGGTCCCTTACCCTTCGTACGTCGCCTTGGCAGAGAAGATCAACAGACGCGCTCCGGGAGACTGGTCAAAGAAGACAGCGTTCTTTAGCACCGGCGCCGAGGCGGTGGAGAACGCGATCAAAGTCGCTCGGGTTGCGACCGGCCGATCGGGCGTAGTCGCCTTTGATGGCGCGTTTCATGGCCGCACCTACTTCGGCATGGCGCTCACTGGAAAGGTGTCACCTTACAAGGCGGGCTTCGGCCCGTTTCCTGGTGATGTGTTCCATGCTCCATTTCCAAATCAGCTTCACGGCGTGACCGTGGATCAAGCCTTGGATGGCGTGCGTCGATTGTTCAAGGCCGACATTGACCCCGGGCGAATACGGGAACGTGATCCGCTTCTTGCACCCACTGACCACACCAGACAGCGTCTTTGACGAGGCCCTCGACATTATTGATGCTGCTCTTTTGGGATTGTGAAGCCGATTGTGACTACTGAATTGGCGACATTGCGAGAGAGGCTGCAGGATCCGAAGTTCTTGCGTCAGCGGGTAGAGGTGAAAAGCGAGTGGCCTGATGCGGACGACAGCGAGAGGGCAGCGGCACGGCTCGGGTTTGCGATCGAGGCCGCTCAGGAGTCTCAGCTCGCTTGGCGCAATGAGCGCCGGACAGAGCGCTCCGCGATTATGCGAAAGCTCAATGACCTTATGCTTGCGGACGCCGACGACCTTGCTCTGATCATGACTTGCGAACACGTCAGGCATCTCGCTGAGGCAAGGGGCGAGATCGCCTATACCGCGTCGGACGCCGGCGCCAACGAGCTCGCTTTAACGGTGCAATCGCGCAAGTTCAGCAGTGAAGTCGACGCCGGTGTCATCCACGAGACGCATATCGACGCTAGGCCGGTCGCGAAGATCGAGGAGCAGATCGCCGACCCTTGCTTTGAGGCCGCACCTGTTCTGACTGGCGGTAGTCACCGCACACTCGGCAGATTGCACTTCGAGCCGACGGTGAGCGGAGGAGACAAGGCAGGCATACCGCTTACGAAAGAAGAGCCTTTTGGCCCACTGGTGCCTTTCTTCGGATTCAACGGGGAAGTTGAGGTGATCGCTCTCTCGAATAATCTGAGTTTGGCCCCGACGCATACTGCTATCGTGCGATGTGAGGCTAATGAAGCGTGTTCACGCCCTTGTGGAGCGCTGCCATTCAAATCTGGAGCTGTGAACGAGCATGAATAAATCCATCCCCGTAGCCGACGCGCCGATCTTGGCCAGATCATTATCCTTGCTGGACGTGATTGTATACGGCCTCCTGTATTTCGTGCCTATTGCTCCCGTTTCGGTTTTTGGCGCATTGCATAATGCGGCAAATGGGATGACTGCCCTGACGTATCTCCTGGCGGCAATCACAATGATATTCAGTGCGATCAGCTACAGTGAGATGGCAAAGAGGATTCCTCTGTCAGGATCTGTCTATTCATATGTGAGCAGCGGCACTAACCCATTTTTCGGATTTTTGGCGGGTTGGGCACTACTTCTGGACTACCTTCTTCTGCCGGCCCTGCTTGCTATATTGGGCGCCGCTGCCCTCGAACCTTTGTTCCCAAATATTCAAAAGCCGGTGTGGCTTTTGATTTTCGTCTTCGTCCCGTTTGTGGTTAATTTGTTTGGAATTACGGTCAACGTCAAGTTCGGAAAAATTCTTCTGATAATACAGCTGCTCGTACTTTCCGTCTTCTTTTACTTTGCTATAGGAAAAATCTTCGCGCAAGGTGTCTCTGCTGACGCATTGCTGGCTCCGCTCTTTAATCGAAAATTGTTCAGCATAACTGCTGTCTTTGGCGCGATACCTATTGCGGCGCTAAGCTTTATCGGGTTCGACGCTGTGTCAACCTTGAACGAGGAAACGGCAGGCGGAGGCGAAACTGTTTCTCGGGCCACGCTCCTGCTACTTGTAATAGTTACCTTGCTCTTTGTCGGCCAGGTATATGTTGCTTCCGTATTCGTGCCAGTGAATAGTAGATTTGACGCCAATTCGGTCGATACGGCCTTTTACACCGTTAGCAGTGGGATAGTAGGACATTGGTTCCTTCCTGTAATAACGTTGACAAACGCGCTAATCGCGCTCTTGGCAAATGCGCTGATTTCCCAGGCAACGACGGCAAAGGTTATTTTCTGCATGGCGCGCGATAAGCAGTTGCCGCATCGGCTCGCTAAATTAAATAAGAGGGGTGCGCCTTCGGCTGCGTTGCTTCTAGTCGCTATTGTTTCAATCGTTATCTCCTTGTTAACAATGAATAAGATTGAGGTTGTGGTCACAATTGTCACGTTTGGCGCGCTTTGTGCGTACGTGATGTTGCATGTGGCGGTTTTGATCTATTTTCGGCGGGACGGGAATAAATCAATTTTCCTGCACGTTATTTCCCCAATTCTTGGTGCCGCGACACTAAGCTATGCGTTGTTTAATGCAAATCCGCATGCCCAAGTCCTGGGATTGATTTGGTTAGGCATCGGGCTTGCGGTCGCGCTGTTCATTCGAAAGCGAGGAATTTCCAACATTTCGATGTAAATTGCTGCAGGGGGGGGCGTTCGGCGGAAGCCGCACATTTGTGGCCCATGCCGGAAAGATACTTTCGATGTCATGCGGACCGAGTCGAATTGGGGGTCGCGTAGGCATGCAGGTTGCTTCCCGTCTGCCACACAGATGCGTATGTGTAGGATTGCGGCATGCGACTCCTTGCAGCGCATGGCCGCATACACGTTACCGTCGGCTTCTCTGCAGTTCGAGTGCCCGTAGGGAAGATGTGATCTGGATCCACGAGTGCCCGAGTTCCGCACGTTGATGCAAAAGCTCCTTGGTGAGCAGCAGTCCAAGTCCCTCTTGACGTAGCCCATCAGACCTTGACGACGTGGCGCAACAGCGGGAGGTCGCGCGCCAGGACTGCTTGTTGTTCGTGACGATCGTCGCCGTGCGCCGGCGGTGGGTCTTAGGGCCTGCCCGTGTCGCCGGGCGTCGCCACGGCGGCCTCGATCGAGAAATAGGGGTAATCTGCCGCAGCTTCGACGAGACGACCTCGGCGGCGCGCTCGCGCGACGCGGTGACGACGCCTGCCGGCACTCCGGCCTCTTCGGCCAGCCTGGCAGGCGCGAGCGAAGTCAGCGGGGTGTCTTCCGCAGGCTTGCACACGACGGTACATCCAGCCGCGAGAGCCGGCGCGATCTTGCGCGAAATCATTGCCGCGGGGAAATTCCAGGGCGTGATCGTCGCGACGACGCCAACCGGCTCCTTCAGCACGAACATGCGCCTTCCGACCACGGGCGCGGGGTCCACCTTGCCGTTCGCACGCGTCGCCTCCTCGGCGAACCATTCGACATAACTGGCGGCATATGCCACCTCGGCCCGGCCCTCGGCAAGGGGCTTCCCCTACTCGCGCGAGATCTGCCGGCCCAGGTCTTCCTGACGCGTAAGGATCAGGTCGTTCCAACGCTTGAGAATCTGCGCGCGCCGCTTGGCCGGCACCCGCCGCCAGCTCGCGAAAGCCGCATGGGCGGCATTGACGGCGGCTCGTGCGTCAAGGGCGCCGCTGTCCGGGACGCTTGCGAACACCGCGTCCGTGGCTGGGTTGACGACATCGAAGCGCCGGCCTTCGGCAGCCGGAGCCTACCCAGTTGCGGGCGGGAAGCAGGCCTTCGCGATCGATGGTCAGCAGGATCTCACTGTCCTCCTACACGGTCGGCATGACACGAACGATGTCCTCGGTATGGGCGTCCCCGCCGACGTTCTCCTCGCGTTGAGGGCTGCGACGTTCAGCAGTAGACGCGTTGGCCACCGGTGCCGCGGCGTAGCCTGCGCGTACGGTACCCTCATGGGACAGCTTGAACACCGCCACGGCCTGCACCAGTTGTTGCGCCTGGCCCCTCAGGCTCTCTGCAGCAGCGGCGCTTTCTTCCACCAGTGCGGCGTTCTGCTGCGTGGCCTGGTCCATCTGGCTGACGGTCTCGCCAATCTGCTGCACGCCATTGCTCTGCTCGGCGCTGGCCGACGTGATCTCGGCCACGATGTCGCTCACGCGCTGAATCGAGCCGACGATCTCGCCCATGGTCTTGCCGGCCTGGTCGACCAGCGCGGTGCCTTGCTCGACCTGTTCGACGCTGCGGCCGATCAGGGTCTTGATCTCCTTGGCAGCTTCGGCGCTGCGTTGTGCGAGACTTCGCACTTCGGAGGCTACCACCGCGAAGCCGCGACCTTGCTCGCCGGCGCGGGCGGCTTCTACGGCTGCGTTCAGCGCCAGGATGTTGGTCTGGAAGGCGATGGCCTCAATGACGCCGATGATGTCGCCGATCTTGCGGCTGCTGTCGCTGATGCCCTGCATTGTGGTGACGACTTTGCCAACCACATCGCCGCCTTGCGCGGCCACTGCGGAGGCGTCCAGTGCCAGCTGATTCGCCTGCTTGGCACTGTCGGCGTTATTGCGCACAGTCGTGCCCAACTGCTCCATCGTCGCCGCGGTTTGCTGAAGGGCGCTGGCTTGCTCTTCCGTGCGGCTAGACAAGTCCTGATTGCCGTGCGCAATCTGCGCGCTGGCCGTGGCTACGCTCTCGGAGTTCTGGCGTACGCCGGACACCACTTGCTGCAGGCTCTGCTGCATGCTAGCCAAGCGCGACATCAGGCTGGCGTGGTCGCCTACCTTGACGACGATGGATTGAGTCAGGTCGCCCTCGGCAATGGCTGAGGCAATGCGCGTGGCTTCGGCGGGCTCACCGCCCAGCTGACGAACAATGCTTCGAATCACCAACCACGCCAGACCGATTGCCAGGGCGATGGACAATGTAGCTCCGACTATCATGGTGGTGCGCGCAGACGCATAGACTTTGTCGCTGTTCGCGCCCTCGCCTATAGAAGCCTTGCGATTGAGCTCGATGTCCTTGAGCAGAGTCGCCGCGGCGCTGTCATAGTGCTTTCTGGACTCGCCAAACATCAACTGCGTGGCTTCGTCGTAGTCTTGCTGGCGCGAGAGTGCAATCACCCGGTCATGCACCTGCAGGTACGCCTTCCAATCGGTTGCAAAGGCGTCGTAGATCTTGTGTTCCTCATCGCTGCTGATCAGTTTGACGTAGGACTCACGGAGCTTTTCGAGCTCGGCAAGCTTGACCGCCATACGCGACTCCATGTCAGCCTTTCCCGCTTCGTCGGTCGTCAGGTTGTGCCGCAACTCATAAACTCGGAAGTCCGACTTGACAGTATTCATCTGTGCAAGCACTTCGACGCTTGGCAACCATTTCGTGTTGATCGCCACGGTGGAAGCTCGCATGTTGCCCATGCTCCACAAGGCAATGCCAGCAATGGCAAGCAGCAGCGCGACTAGCGTTCCAAAGCTCAGCAACAAGCGCTGTCCGACTTTGAGGTTAGCAAACATGTGATACTTTCTTGGGTGGCTATGATCGTTGGTGCCGACCAGCTGGGGTGGCGGCTCGCTTGTGCTGTAAGTATTGCCAGGCGGTTTCATGTCTCAAGTGCAACGGACTTGATCTATTGAGTTGAGGTTGACGCGGGATGCGTCATGCGAGCATCCGGGCATCCGGGCGAAGACGACCAGCGGCGATTGGAAGCCGTGTTTGGCGCGAAGCCTGGTGTTCAGGCTATCGGGGATAGCGTCGAGCTGCACTTGGCTGTAGCCGCTCAAGTCCGTGCCCGTGGGCAGGTACTGGCGCAGCAGGCCGTTTGTGTTCTCGCGGGTGCCGCGCTGCTGCGGGCTGTGCGGGTCACAGAAGTACACCGCGACGCCCGTTCGAGCCGTCAGATCCTTGTGGCGTGTCAAGTCCTTACCCTGGTCGTAGGTCAGAATCTGGCGCATCGGCGCAGCAATTGAATTCAGCTTATGAGAGAACCCGGCCAGCGCTGATTCTGCGGTGGCATCGTCCATCTTGGCCAGCAGCACAAGGCGACTCGAGCGTTCGACGAGTACGCCGACCGATGACTTGTTGCCCGCGCCCATGATGAAGTCGCCCTCCTAATGCCCGGGCATGATCCTGTCGTCCACCTCGGGCGGGCGCACGCGAATGCTGACCATGTCAGGGATCTGGCCGCGTCGATCGACTCCTCGCGTTCGCGGCATGCGCGCGCTGCGCCCATGGCGCAGGCAGGCGATGAGTTGCCGACGCAGTTCACCTCGCGGCTGGGAGTAGATGGCGGTGTAGATGGTCTCGTCCGAGACCTGCAGGTCGCGATCGTCTGGGAACACGAAGGGCAGGGTACTCGCGACGTCTGCTGGGGCGACCACTTCGCCTTGAGAAACGCCACTACGACGCCACGTACACCGAGCTTGGTCTCCGCGCGACCGGCCGGGCGGCGAGCCACGCACTGCAGCTGGGCAGTACGCGAACCGTAGAGCACCACACCGGGATTGCGACCGACCTCGCGGCTGATTGTTGACGCCGAGCGGCCCAGTGCACGGGCCATTGGTCGAACGCCGCAGCACTGTTGCGTCATGCTCGCAATCGTCATTCGATCCTCTGGCAGGAGCTGTTGGTACTTCGTCTGTTCTTGCATGTGAACACCCTACGCTATGAGGTGTCGCACTTCAGATTTGAGGCCGCCCCAATTCGGGTGGGCGGGAATGCCGAAATAGGGCCGGCTATAGTTGAAGATCGACCCGAATCCGCGTTCAGTCTGGCCATTACCTCAGGTCGATGCTAGGTAGAACCGAACGCGTTGGCTTTCACCACGAGGAACGGGCTTGTCCTCACAAGCGCACGAAAGTCTCGGCTGAAGCGACCCTGTTCATTGCGAAGCGCATGCCGCCTGGAAGCTAAGGCTGCACGTTTATGCGCCTTCTGCCTGGAAAGTTCCTTGGTCATCATCGAAGGGTTCGTGACTGCGTAACCGCCGCCTGAGCGCTGCAGTCCGCGTCTACGAGCCTCGTGAGGTCGCGCAGTCGAGGCCGATTTGCGACCGAGAATGGTGGTTGCCTTCCTCCCGCCGCACAGGCCCCGTATGTGCTGAAACTGCCGCATACGGCTCAGGCGTCGAGTCATGACGCAAAGCGCTCGTGCGCAAGCAGATGAGGCACACGCAGCCGCGAAACGTAGCGAAATCTCACCTACCAAGTAGACGGCATCGGCGACCGTGATGGGCCTGGGCAGGAACGGCTTTGGAGTGTGCCCAGCAGGGCGTCGTAGGCGTGCAGCCGGTCCTCGGTGATGTGTTGCCCTGCTCGATGGCCTTGATCACGTAGGCAGCAAGCCCCGTAGCGGTCGATGTGGTTGAACCGTTCAATATACGCGCTCTTGTATGGCCCGTGGGGGGGGGCGATGTCGTTCAAGGCAATGGGCTTGGCGGCAACCCACTCGGTGAAGCTGGTCATCTCCAGCCCGTTGGCCATGTGGAGGCTCAGAGACGGCCGTGTCAATCGATCAAGCACTTCAGCGCTCTGATGAGCCTGGCCGCGGGAATCGAGGCACCGATCTCGATTGCCAGAGCCTCGCGGTTGGCCTCCTTCGACTGAAGTCAGGTCGATTCAGGGTGCACGAAGCGCAGGTTGCAACGTGCGAAGTATCGTGACATCGACGGGTACGTCTGCAACGGGTGCGGTCGGCGCCTGAAAGGGATCGTCACGGTAGATGACGCGAGCACCTCCCCAGTGCAAGTCCTGGTTCTCGGCCGCCCAGATTGGTGGTAATTTTCCAACTTTGGGTCAATGCGGCTCTAAGCTGACCTAACTTCCCGGCCTCCGACCACTGTCGAGAGAACTGAAGGTGGGTGGCCCGGATCTTGCGGGGAGGCAATGCCGCGTGAGAAGTTGGGGGAACTGGTCATGATGCCATCGTCGGAAAATTCGCTTTTCACTACATGCCACCTACCTCCGAACACGCGTCTTCAGCACTGGCAGGAATACATGTCAGACGTGTACTATCCGATCGAGGTGGTCGCTAAGTCCCCGGAGACGTTTAGCGGCTCCCTGGAATCAAGCAGACTAAACCGGGTTGGTATCTCGCATTTCAGCGCAAACGCCCAGATCGCGACCCGCCATAGAACAGCGGGCGTCGATGACGATGAATTTGCGATTGTCTTACCTACGCGCGGCAAAGAGTTTTACGAACAGCGCGGCCGACACGGAGAGGTTGCTCCCGGGGGTTGCCTGATCCTAAGTTCAGGTGATGGTTATCGGATGGAGATACCTGATCAAACCCAAAACGTCACGCTGAAGATCCCGGCAGACTGCCTGCGGGAAATTTATCCTAGGATAGATTCTACTTGCGCCCGCGGCGACATCGCCAACTCGCGGTTTGTTCCAATCGTCGCCCAATTTGCGCTAGAAGGCCTTCGCCTATCACCACAATGTTCTCAGGAACAGCGTGACCGTGCGGAGCAAGTGCTACTTGATCTGCTATACCTCATGTTGGACGTTCCCACCGGGCTCGATGTTGCAGCGTCCCAATCGGTCTCTGACCTCCTGTTTCAAGATTTGATGAATTTTATCGCCTGGAATTTTCATATTCCTTCGTTAAGCCCGGAAGATGCAGCAAAAGACCGAAGGGTCTCAACGCGGTACGTGCACAAGCTGTTCAAGGCTCACGATACAACCTTTTGCAGGGAACTATTGGTGGCGCGTTTACACCATGCTCAAAAGTTGCTGCTAGACAGGCAGAGGGGGCAATCAAAAATGAGAACCATTGCAGAAGTCGCTTACACCTGCGGTTTTTCTAGCCAGTCACATTTTTCAATTCGCTACAAGGACGAATTCGGTCGATCACCAAGGGACGCTGGAGGTTGACTTTGCGTGCTTCTCGAAAGCGAGGTGTGCGCGGCGGGCTTCCTAGCCAGCCTGGATGGCCCGGGCAGAAGCGCGACGCCGCAGGACGCGTGTGACCGAGCGCATCGCGCGATCCCTGCCTTCGGCCTGCAGCAACTGCTCGATCAACCGGCGCGCGGAGTCCAGCCTTGCGTACCGCCAGGATGCGCTTCACTTCACCGTTGAGACGGGTCTCGTTCGACACGATCAGCGAGCGCTTCGCTGGGATGTCCACGAAGGCGACGGGCATGCCGATGTGCACTTAGACGGCCGCCGGCAACTCCGCACCGACCGCCTGGTCGGGCACGTTCTCCAGACTCGCGATGCGCAGTGCCGGCTACAACCGCCGACCGAGCGCAGGCGCTAAATGCGCGTTCTGTTCAGGCGGGAGCGCTGGCGGCCCGCGACCGCGTGTAGGCCCAGGACTGCACGCCTTGCAGGATGGGCTCGATCAGAACCGACACCTCCTGCGAGTACGCGTCGACTGCTGGTGCATTGGCGGCGCAGCACGCGTCCTCGAGGGCCATGGCGGCTTGCCGCAGTCCATTCATTCCTAGCGCGCCAGCGATCGACTGGAGGTCGTGTGCCATCCGCCGCGCCGCGGCCATGTCGACTACCGTCCGGGTCGAGGCGAAACGCCCGACGAAATCGCGCTCTGCATCGAGGAAACGTTCCAGTATTCTCGCAAAGAGCGATTCATCGGAGCCCATGCGCGCCAGCGCGGCGGCAACCTCGATTCCCGGCAGCGATCTGAAGTCCGTGGCCGCGCCGTTCGTTTCGGTGGTCTGCACCGTTTGCTTACGCGGAACCAGCCATTTGGCCAGCGTGGAAAACATCTCGTCGATGTCGATTGGCTTGGTGACGTGGTCGTTCATGCCTACATCCAGTGCGGCTTCGCGGTCGCCGACCATGGCGTTGGCGGTCATCGCGATCACCGGCAGCGCTCGCAAGTGCGGCAGTTGGCGCAACGCCCGAGTCGCGGTGTAGCCGTCCATAACAGGCATCTGGCAATCCATCAGCACTGCATCGAAGCGTTCGCGGGCCAGCATGGCCAGCGCCTGCTTCCCGTCGCCGGCGACCCTGACGGCGACACCTGCCCGGCTGAGCGGGTCAACAGCGAGTTCTTGGTTGATCGCGTTGTCCTCCACCAGCAGGATGTGGGCTCAAGCCAGTGCCGCCCGATGGTCGAGCAAGGCCTCCTTGCGCCGAGCGTCGCGGGTGAGGGCCAAGGGCGCGCGTCCGAGCGCCGTGGTGCAGGCATCGAGGAGAGCGGAAGGCGTGACCGGGTTGGCCAGCAGCGCACCGACCTGCAGCTTGTGCTCGGCCAAGCGCAGCTGCATCTCTTCCCGGCCAAAGGCCGCGGTCGTCACGACGACCGGTGCGGGGCGCCGCAACATCTTCCGTTCGGCAAGCGCCTGTACGCAGGCCACCCCGTCCATGCCAGGCATCCTCCAGTCCAACAGCAGCAGCTGGTAAGGGGCGTCGCCCGCGTCGGCTTGTTCCACGCGCCGTAGCGCCTCTTTGCTGCCCGCGGCGGTGTCGACCCGCAGACCCAGCAACTTGCTCATCGCCGAGAGCACGACGCGCGCGGTGGCGTTGTCGTCCACGACCAGCGCGGGGATGTCGCGCAGAGCAGCGTCGCTCCACCGTTGTGGCTGCTCGGCGGAGCCCGGTTGCAGTCCAAAGAGCAGGTCGAAGTGGAAGCAACTGCCAAGGCCAGGCGCACTCTCCGCGACAAGTTCACCGCCCATCAGATGCACCAAGTGCTGACTGATCGCCAGCCCGAGCCCAGTGCCGCCGTAGCGCCGGCTCGTCGAGGCATCTGCCTGCATGAAGGGCCGGATCAGCCTCTCCTGCTGTTCGAGGTTCATGCAAATGCCGCTGTCGCGCACCTCGAAACGCAGCCGGGCGGATGCGACGTCCTGTTCGAGCGCCTGCACCGTAACGACGAACTCGCCCCTATCGGTGAAATTGACCACGTTGTTGCCCAGGTTGAGCAGCACCTGACCCGGCCGCGAAGGATCGCCCACAAACGCCGTAAGCGTCTGGTCCGGGATGTTGAGCAGCAGTTCCGGGCCCTTCTCCTCGGCTTTCATGCTCAGTAGGTTGAGCACGTTTCCAACGCGTCGCCGAGCGCGAACGGAATCGACACTATGTCGAGCTTGCCGGCCCTGCGAACCTTCGCTCCCGACCAACTCACCACTGCTGCCGAAGCGCACCGTCGGTCACGAAAGTGGAACCCCGTCCTGAACCGCGCCCGATCGAGCAACCTGATCCGGTTTTGGGCACCGTCAGTGAACCAGTCTGCCATCCGCACCGAACGTGACGATGTCCACGTAGCGCAGACCAGGCCTGTCTCGATCAGCGAGAGGCACTTCGAGATTCCCGATTCGCGCTGCGCGATTCCAACGGAACTCGCTGAGCACACCGGAGCGCGAGAAGTCCGATGTCTTGCGTTTCAACGCTTCAGCGAAGACGAGCGGCCCCAGGCACCCTTCCAATCCGCCTGGCGTACGCAATGCCGGATTCGCCGTTGTTGCGGCCTGATAGATCGACACCAGACGGTGCCGAATGTCAGTGATCGGCGGAAGGACTTGCGACACGGCAAGGCCTCGCGCCGTCGAACCCAATGTCTCAAGGTCGCGAGGCGTCGCGGCAAATGAGAGACCGTAGATGCCAGACATCCCGCGCCCACCTCGGTCCCAATGTGCATTGATACTCTTCAGGATCGCCAAGGTGGCTTCGCCGGAGGTCGCCAGCACAATCGCTTGGGGCTTGGCCGCAAGGACCATCTCCACGGCGTTGCTGATGTCTTTCTGCGTGAACACGGCGGGGATGTCGATCGTCCTCGACGAGTCCACGCCCGCCACGGCCATCGACTCCTCTAAGGCCTCCAGCGCTCGGCGGCCGAAATCGTTCTCCGAATAGACTTGTACGACACGCATCACTCCAAGCGCGACGATATGGGCTGCGAGTTTCTGCGCCTCGGCACTATGGTTCGCCGTGAGGAAGTAGGCCGTCGTCCATTCTTTCGATCGCGATACGACATCCCCTGAATGCGGCCCTACGACGAGAACCTGCGCGCGCGTTGCCCAATCGAGTAGCGGCACCGTCACGGCCGGCCCCATCGGGCCGAGCAAGGCAACGGCCCCGTCTCGATCCATAAGCGACTGCGCATTCGCCACGGCCCGATCGGGCACGCCACCATCGTCCTTCGTGATCAATCGGAGTCGCCTGCCGGCGACTCCACCCTGCTCGTTCACCCAATTGACGCAGGCTTCGCTGCCCGCTTGAATGTCGCGTCCCAATTCGCCTGTCGTGCCACTGCTGGAAAGCACTTGGCCTAGCACGATGTCTTGGGTGGCAGCGACAGCATTCAGGCAGGCCAAGGCGAGCACCGCGAGCCCTGCGATACGTTTGACCAGATGAGCCATCATATTGATTCCCTTCATCACTTCACAGTGAAGGAGCCCATGCACGCCGTCAGCAGCGCCAGCGCGACCAGCACCCAGAGCCGTCGGCCGAACAGAAAATCTTCGAGATTCTTGATGATCATTTCAACTTCCAGAATGGCCCGTGAGGGCGGAGTTGGATAGGCGGATGCCCGTTCCGGGCGTGAGCTGCGTATCCCACGCTCCCTTCCACGAATCGGTCTCAAACGGCGCAGCATGCGCGGGGAACGCGAGCCCCAGCGCCGCGGGAAGTTCGGCCAACTTGATGAACGCAACAGTTCTTGATGTCATTGCTTCTCTCCTTTTGTTGACCGGAGGATGGCCGGGGCTGGTGCGGCGAAGGGCTTGTTCAGCCGTTCACGGGCTGGTCAAGAATGGCTCGATGGCGACGGCTCGCTGCGCGCCTGCGGTTGCACGACCAGCATGTAGAACAGGCCGGTGCTGACGACGATGACCAGCGTCAACGCCATGCCGTAGTTGAGGTACCGCGGGTCGGTGGGCGAGCGCGCCCAGCCGAGGTTGACGATGGCGCCGAGACCGAAGATCGCGGCGATGATGTTCACCGGCAGGGCCCACGCGCCGAGGCGGAATGCACCCGTTGGCTTCCAGCCGCGCCAGCGTGCGAACAGCGCACCGACGACGATCATCTGGAAAGCCACGTAGATGCCCATCGAGCCGAAAACGATGATGGTCTTGGCGGCGTTCTCCATGAACAGCCCCATCAGCACGATCGCGATCGGGATCGCGCCGGCCAGGGCGAGCGCGTTCGACGGCACGCGCGTGCGCTCGGAGATGCGCGAGAGCCATGTCGATCCGACGATCATTCCGTCGCGCGCATAGGCATGCAGCAGGCGGCTCGCCGCGGCCTGCAGGCTCAGCAGGCAGGAGAAGAACGACACCAGCACGATGGCGACGACGACGCGAAATCCTGTGTCGCCCAGCGCCGTCTTGAGCGCGGTGGCGACCGGGTCGGTGTCCTTGCCGGAGATCGCCGCGGCCATGTCCGGGATCGCCAAAAGCAGCGCCAGGCACACCAGCATCGCCGCGGCGCCGCCGATGTAGATCGTCATGATCATGGCGCGAGGAATCGTGCGGCTCGGGTTGGGCGTCTCCTCGGCCACGTCGCCGCAAGCCTCGAAGCCGTAGTAGCAGAACGTCGCGCCGACCGAGGCCGCCAGCAACGCCGGCAGGTAGTCCGCGCCGTGCCCGAAGTGGTACGTGTCCAGCAACACGCCGAACTCCTGGCGACGTGCGAACAACAGCAGGTAGATTCCCACTGCGATGGCGCCGATCAGCTCGCAGATGAAGCCGAACATCGCGACGCGGGCCAGCAGCCGCGTGCCGCGCAGGTTCAGCACTGTCGTGACCGCGATGGCCAGTGCAGCGATCGTGGTGGTTGCGCCGTTGCTGATGTTGATGCCCAGCAGTTGCGCGACGAACGGCGCCCCACCCGCCGAGACGGCGGCGATCGACGTCCACAACGCCCACATGTAGATCCAGCCCGCCATCCATGCCCAGCGCGTGCCCACCAGGCGGCGCGCCCAGGGATAGAGGCCACCCGAGATCGGGTACTGCGAGACCACCTCGCCGAACACCATGCAGACCATCAGCTGGCCGGCGCCCACCAGCAGGTAGGTCCAGAACATCGGCGGCCCGCCTGCCATCAGCGCAAGCGCGAACACCGAATAGACGCCCACCACCGGCGAGAGATAGGTGAACCCGAGCGAGAAGTTCTCCCACAGGCTCATCGAGCGCTCGAAGGTGGTGGCGTATCCCAGTGCGGCGAGTTGCGCGGCGTCCTGGTCGACCGTGGACGTTTGATTGCTGTCCATGCGCGCTCCTCTCTGTTGACTCAACTTCCGCGTCAGAACTTCACCATCACGTGGCGCGCGCACGTGTATTCCTCGAGGGCGTACATCGACTGGTCTTTGCCGTAGCCCGACTTCTTCATGCCCCCGTGCGGCATCTCGCTGGTCAACATGAAGTGCGTGTTGACCCAGGTCGTCCCGTATTGCAGTTCGGCGGCCACGCGCATCGCCTTGCTGATGTCCTTCGACCAGACCGACGAGGCCAGACCGAAGTCGGAGTCGTTGGCCAGCGCGATGGCGTCTTCGATGTCCTTGAACGGCGTCACCGAGACGACCGGGCCGAACACCTCCTTGCGTACGATCTCGTCGGTCTGGCTCGCATGGGCGACCACGGTGGGCTCGTAGAAGAAGCCGCGCCGCAGCGCAATCTTGCCGCCGGTGACGATGTCGATGTGCTTGTTCTCCCGAGCACGCTCCACGAAGGCCGCAACCCGCCCGCGTTGGCGTTCGGTGATGCAGGGGCCCATCTCGACCCCCTGGTCGTCCTGCTCGCCGATGCGGATCGTCGACACGGCCGAGGCGAGGTCGGCCACAAAGCGGTCGTAGATCGACTGGTGCGCGTAGACGCGGCAGGCCGCGGTGCAATCTTGGCCCGCGTTGTAGTAGCCGAAGGTGCGGATGCCGTCGACGGCGGCCTGCAGATCGGCGTCGTCGAAAATAATTGCCGGCGCCTTGCCCCCGAGTTCGAGGTGGGTGCGCTTGATGCCGCGCGAAGCCGCGTCGAGCACCTTCTGGCCGGTGGAGACGTCACCGGTGAGCGAGATCATGCGGACGGCGGAATGGTTGATCAGCGGCGAGCCGACGGGCTCGCCCCGGCCGCAGACCACGTTGATCACACCGGGCGGAAAGAACTCGGCGATGAACTCGGCCAGCTTCAGCGTCGATACTGGCGTCTGCTCGGACGGCTTGAGCACGATCGTGTTGCCGGCGGCCACCGCGGGACAGATCTTCCACGCGGCCATCAACAACGGATAGTTCCACGGCGCGATCGAGGCCACGACGCCGATCGGATCGCGGCGGATCATGCTCGTGTGGCCGGGCAGGTACTCCGCCGCGGCCGAGCCCGTCATCGAGCGGGCCGCACCGGCGAAGAACCGGAACACGTCGGCAATCGCGGGGATCTCGTCGTTGATCACCCCGGCCAAGGGCTTGCCGCAGTTGGTGGACTCGATGCGCGCTAGCTCGAGGTGGTGCTGCTCGATGCGATCGGCCACCTTTAGCAGCATCCGTGCACGCTCGCGTGGCGGGGTGCGGCTCCAGGACGGGAAAGCCCGGTTGGCGGCGTCTACCGCAAGGTTGATCTGGGCCGATGATGCCTCGTTGACCTGCGCGATCGTCTCGCCCGTGGACGGATTGACGATCTGTTCCGGGGCCTCTTCTCCCGCGACAAATTGGCCGTCGATGAATAGCTCGGTTCTCATTGTTGTGTTCCTTGTCCTGGCTGTCGTGGAGGGATTGGGTGTGGGCGCTACTTGAGCGCGCCTTCGGCCCCTTCGGTGCCCATCGTCAGGCGATAGGCGAAGGTGATGGGCAGCGTGGTGGCGAGCGTGACGAGCAGCGCCACGACATTGGTAATGGGCATGTCGCGCGGCTTCGCCAACTGGTTCAGCAACCAGATCGGCAAGGTGTGCTGCGGCCCGGCGGTGAAGGTGGTGACGATGATTTCGTCGAAGCTGAGCGAGAAGGCCAGCAGGCCGCCTGCGAGCACGGCAGTGGCCATGCCGGGGACGACGATGTGGCGGAAGGTCTGGAACGCGTTCGCCCCGAGATCCATCGAGCCTTCAATCAAGCTCGCGGGCATGCGCCGCAGGCGCGCCACCACGTTGTTGTAGACCATCACGACGCAGAAGGTCGCGTGGCCGATGACGATGGTCAGCACGCCCGGCTCGAGGTCGAGCAGGCGCAGCGACGACAACAGCGCGATCCCGGTGATGATGCCCGGCAGCGCGATCGGCAGGTTGAACAGCAGGTGCAGCGTCTCGCGGCCGGGGAACTGACGGCGGTAGACGGCCAGCGCGGCCAGAGTACCGAGAACGATCGCCAGTGCGCAGGCGAGCGCCGCCACTTCGAGCGACAGCGCCACCGACTGCAGCATGTCCGTGCGGGCCAGCGCCTTGGCAAACCACTTCAGGGTGAAGCCCTTGAGCGGAAACGAGAACGCGCTGCTCTCGTCGTTGAACGCGTAGAGGGCGATCACGCCGATCGGCGCCAGCAGGAAGGCCAGCGCGAAGGCGACGGCGATCTTGAGCGCCCAGGGCGCGCGGGGTGCGGCCATGTCAGAGTGCATCGAAGGCCCCCAGTCGCCTGGCCAGCCACAACCAGGCACTCACGACGACGATCGGCACCACCGTCAATGCCGCCGCGAGCGGAACGTTGCCGATCGCTCCCTGGTACTTGTAGACGGCGGTGCCGAGAAAGTCGCCGGACGGGCCGACCAGGGTCGGGATGATGTAGTCGCCGAAGGTCAGGCAAAACGCGAATATCGAACCTGCTGCCACACCGGGCAGCGACAACGGCAGGATGACGTTGCGGAAGGTCTGTCCCGGGCTCGCGCCGAGATCGGCCGACGCGTTGAGCAGGCTGGGTGAAATGCGTTCGATCGACGCCTGGATCGGCAGGATCATGAACGGCAGCCACAGGTAGGTGAACACCAGGCAGCGCCCCAGATGGGAGGTGGCCAGCGTGTTGCCGCCCACGCCGGGCAAGGCCAACAAGGCGTCCAGCACGTCGTGCAGGCCGCACGAATCGACTAACCACATCGCGATGCCTTCTCGCGACAGGATCACGGTCCACGCGTAGGCCTTGACGATGTAGCTGGCCCACATCGGCACCATCACGGCGACATAGAGCGCGCCTTTCGTCCGACCGCTGGCGTAGCGCGCCATGTAGTACGCGACCGGGTAACCGAGCGCGGCGCATGCGAGCGCCACGACCAGGGAGGTGGCGAAGGTGCGCAACAGGATGTCGACGTGGGCCGGTTCGGCGAGCAGGGCCCTGAAGTTGTCCAGCGTCAACGCATGGCTGACCGTCATCGAGAATTCGTCGAAGGTGTACAGGCTCTGCACCAGCAGCGCGAGCAAGGGCAGCACGTAGAACATCGCGAACCACGCCAGCGGCGGCGCCAGCAGCAGCCACAGCGAGGCGTTGGGGCGTGCGTACAGGGCGCTCGCCAGCGAGGCGAACGGGCCACGACGCGTCGAATGAGCGATGGCAGTGGCGGACATCGCTCAGCGCTCCAGCGCGATCGTGGCGGCGCGCGGCCACGCGAGGTTCACGCATTGCCCTGGCTCGGGCATGCCGTGGGTCTGGCCGCCGCGCTGCGCCACCGCCGCGATCACGAGCTGCCCCTGCACGTCGACGTGGTAGCGCCTCGTGGCGCCATGGAACTGGATGTCGACGAGCACGCCTTCCATCTGCACATGGTCGTCGTCTGATCGCGGCGGTGGCCCGATGGCCACGCCCATGTCCTCGGGCCGCACGGCGGCGATCGGCGCGGCGATGCCGCAGGCCGATGCCAGGCCGGCGCGCAGGACGTTGGCGCCGCCCACGAAGTCGGCCACGAAGGACGTGGCGGGCCGCTGGTACAGCGCGCGCGGCGAATCCACCTGCTCGATGCGGCCTTCGGCGAACACGGCGACACGATCGGACATCGACATCGCCTCGCCTTGGTCATGCGTCACGTAGACGAAGGTGATGCCCAGTTGGCGATGAAGCTTCTTGAGTTCGACCTGCATCTGTTCGCGCAGGCGCAGGTCGAGGGCCCCGAGCGGTTCGTCCAGCAACAGTACAGAGGGTCGGTTCACCAGCGCGCGCGCGAGGGCCACGCGCTGGCGTTGGCCGCCCGAGAGCTGCGCGGGTCGGCGTCCGTCGAACCCGTTCAACGCCACCTGTTCCAGCGCTTCGCGCGCCCGGGCGCTGCGTTCGATGCCTGAAACGCCCTTCATGCGCAGCCCGTACTCGACGTTCTCGAGAACGGTTAGGTGCGGGAAAAGCGCGTAGTCCTGGAACACCGTGTTGACGTCGCGCTCGTACGGCGGCGTGCGGGTCATGTCGCGGCCATTGAGCAGCACGACGCCGCTGCTGGGCCGCTCGAAGCCGGCAATCAGGCGCAGGCAGGTCGTCTTGCCGGAGCCCGACGGGCCGAGCATGGAGAAGAACTCGCCCGCCTGGATGGCCATTGACACCTGCGCCACGGCGTGGACGCTGTGGTATCGGCGACTGACTGACCGCAGTTCGATGGTGGGCGGCATGGGAGTCGGCAACCTTGACGGCTTCATGATCGGCAAAGGGGGCGCGAGCGGCCGGGATTCCCGGTCACTGGCAACGATCGACGACGGGGGCGACGGCTGTGGGACGCGCTTCGTCCGCAGCCGGGGCGGCGGGGGCGGCGCTAGCGGCCGCCGATGATGGCGATGTAGTCTGCAGTCCAGCGACTGTAGGGCACGCAGGTATCGGCGGAGCCGATGCATTTGGCCTGCGGCGTCTTCCAGAAGGCGATCTTGTCGAACTGGTCGTAGCCGTTCGTGGCGCAGGGATTCGATTTGCCCGGGGTGACCGCCTTGCAGGCCGAGGTGGTCACCGGGTTCGAGCCGAACCACTCCGCCAACGGCGCCTGCACCTTGTCGGACAGCGACCAGTTCATCCAGGCGTAGGCGCATTTCGGATGCTTGGCCTTGGTGTGCAACATCGTGGTGTCGGCCCAGCCCGTCATCCCTTCCTTGGGAATTGCCGAGGCGATCGGCTGCTTGTCGCCCTTGAGCAGGTTGACCTGCACCGGCCACGAACTCGAGGCCGCGACGCCCTCGCTCTTGAAATCCGACATCTGCACGTTGTAGTCGTGCCAGTAGCGATGGATCAGCGGGTGCTGCTTGCGCAGGAGCTCCAGCACGGCAGCGTACTGCGCGGCATTGAGCTCGTAGGGGTCCTTGATCCCGAGTTCCGGCCGCTTGGCCTTCAGGTAGAGGGCGGCGTCGGCGATGTAGATCGCGCCCTCGTAGGCCTGCACGCGACCCTTGTTGGACTTGCCGTCCGGCAGCGTCTGCGGCTCGAAGACCACCGACCAGGAGTCGGGCGCCTTCTTGAACACCTGGGTGTTGTACATGAGGACGTTTGGGCCCCACTGGAACGGCACGCCATAGGTCTTACCGCCCACCACATACCAGGGCGCATCCTTCAGGCGCGGATCCAGCTTGGGCCAGTCGGCGATCTTGGACGTATCGATCGGCTGGACACGGCCCGCCGCGACCAACCGCAAGGACGCATCGCCGGAAGCGGTGACCACGTCGTAGACGCCCTGAGTCATCAGCGACACCATCTCGTCCGATGTCGCCGCAGTCTTGACTGTGACCGTGCATCCCGTGTCGCTCTCGAATCGTGACACCCAGTTGTAGGCCTTGTCGGTCTCGCCGCGTTCGATGTAGCCGGGCCAAGCAATGATGTCCAGCTCCCCCTCACCCGCCCCCGCCTGAACTGACGCCACTGACGACAGCAGCGCCGCGCCCAACAGGATGCCGAGCGCCGACTGGCGAAACTTGATCGAGGAGCACTTCATGCCATGAGTCCCATTTCAATCCGAGTTCTGACACACGATAGCCACCGTTGTCGGTTATCAGCGCATTCATGAGTTCAGCCTAGCTCAGCAATAACGAACGAGAAATACCGATAATGTTATAGTTTCAATCGGATTTTCCGATACCTTGGCTTGAGTGAGCCATGACACTGTCACTTCGCTCCCTTCAATATTTCAACGCGGTTGCCGAAACCGGGGCCATTTCGTCGGCCATGCAAAGCCTCAATGTGTCGCAGGCGGCAATTACGGAATCGATCAAACGCCTGGAAACGCATCTGGGCGTGCTGCTGTTTCGTCGCCACGCCCGCGGCATGGCGCTGACTCACGCCGGTCACGAGTTCTGGCGTCATACCCGGCGCATCCTCGCCTCCATCTCGGCCGCCGAAGACGCACTGGCGGCTCGCCCCGATTCAGTTTCCGGCGAATTGGTGATCGGCACCATCGGTCCGCTCACGGGCTATTACCTGCCTGGGCTGCTCGAGCGCTACCGGCGCGCCTTTCCGCGTGTGATGACGCGCGTCTTCGAGGACGCCGGCCACTTCATCGAACATCACCTGGTGAACGGTGAACTCGATTTGGCGCTGACGGTCACCTCGACGCTCGAAAATGCGTCCGCGTTTCATACCTCGATCCTCGTACGCTCTCCGTGGAGACTGTGGGTTTCCGCACGCCACCCGCTTGCCGACCAGATCAGCGCGTCGATCGCCGACATCAAGACCGAATCCGTGATCGCCTTGCGCAACGAGGAACTGGAGCGCGCGACGAGCGCCGTCTGGAACGTCGCCGGCGTGCGCCCACGCATCATCACCCGCACCCGGTCTACCGAGGCGGTGCGCAGCCTGGTCGCGACCGGCTACGGCGTCTGCGTGCTGCCCCAGGTGCTGTTTCGGGCCTGGTCGCTGGACGGCGCGCAACTGGTCGGCGTGCCACTGATTGACGAGATTCCACCCTTGGAGGTCGGACTGGCCTGGCGACGCGGCGCCCCAGTCAGTCCCATCGCATTGGGCTTCATCGCCACAGCTCGTGAACACGGCGGATCACCGGCCGAGCCCAACTCGTTCCGTGCCTGACCTGCTGCCCGCGTGAATGCCCCGGGAACCACGCCACCGGCGCCGGGGCATGGGTGGCGCGGTACACGAACAGCCAGACGGGAGGTCGCACAAGCGCGCGCTGGGAGCGTTCGACCACCTTGTCCCTTCAGATCGCTTCGGGGCCGCCAAGACGACCGCAGACGCCTGGTTCAAACACCTCGGCGCAGGCGGTGGCGCGCAGGTGGTCACAGTGAAGCTTGCCTGCGAGAGTGACGTGAAGCACATCCGCGATCGCAAGGGAAGGCTACGACAGACGTCCTCGGAACATCCTTGGTGCCGTTCTTAAAAAACATGCCGCAGCTAAAAATCTACAAGGGAGCCTGAGCACCGACGAGCACACCGCTTACACCGGACGCCACTTCATGGACTGCGTGATTCGACTCAACGGCTCGGTCTATGCGTTGCGACGTGTTCCTGTCACGGTGCGCGACGTTCAACAGGTGGCGCGCAATCCGCCGCGGCCCACCTACACTCGACTGCGCAGCTTCATCAAACGTCGCTGACAGCGCAATTTCTCATGGCGCGAGCCTGCAGACCTCGCAGCTCTGTTCGATGAGCTCTCAACCGACTTTTAGCGATGCCCGGACGAAGGCCGCGCCAGCGCTTGGCGAACATGGGCACGAATTGCGGGGCGAAGCGCATGAACTGCGGCGTGACGTCCACGCGTGCGCGGCCGCTGATGGCCAAGGCGTAGCGTCCGTCGTTGCGGCGCGTGACGGACACGTTCGCGCTCACCACGGCAGCCGGCAAGCGATGCACCACCGGCGACACGCTGAGGATGGATTGGCGGATCGAGGCCTGCGGAAAACGGATGCCGAGTTGACGGCAGAACGAGGAGGCCCACGCGCCGCATCTGCCCGTCGATCCAGTCGGCGGTGGTCTGGCGCGGGGTGGCGCAGGCGAAGGTGTAGTTCGACGCGCCGAGCACGGCCACGAAGATCTGGGCCCGGGTGATCTCGCCGGTGGTGGCATCGACGATGGGCACAGTGTCGCCGGCGTAGTCGACGAACAACTTCTCGCCGGCCACATGCACCTGGCGCATCGAGCGCTGCTGGGCCTTGGCGAACTCGCGGTACTTGACGCAGAAGCTCGTGTACTTGTAGGCCAACGGGTTGGCGCTGGCGTACTCCTCCCACAGCAGCATCAGCGTCACGCCGGGGCGCTTGAGCTCCTGGTGGACGACGCCGAAGTCGGGTGCCAGCTGGTAGCTGGAACGGGCCAGCGCCGGCCGGTACAGCCGAGCCTCCAACTCGTCGTCGGTCAACCCGTCGGCCACGGCGCAGTCGACACCGGCCACCCTGGCCAGCGACACGTACTTGCCGACGACCCTCTTGGAAATCTTGAGGACGCGGCCGACCTCGTTGTAACTCAGATCGCCCTGCAGGTGCAGGCGCAATGCCTCTCGGATACGGCGCATGGTGACTCTGTTTGTTGGCATCGGTTCGGGCCGCAAAAAGCAGCCAGCCTATGCCGGTCAGAAGATCACCTGCGCGCCACCCCCGTCGTCCACGATGACGCTGAAACAGCGTCCACGATCAGACTGAAACGCCGTCCACGATCACGCTGAAATACCGTCCACCATCAGGCTGAAATGCCGTCCACGATGGGCTGAAATACGCACTGTCGAAGCCAACATCCGCGGCCAACGGGCCGAGGAGCGCCGACGACAACGCCCGGCGCGTGCCAGGCCATTGCTCGATGAGTTGCATGCCTGGCTCGGTGCGATGGTAAGGCGCGTGTCGGCGAAGTCCGAGCTCGCCTCGGCGATCGGCTGCGCGCTCAGGCGCTGGCGAGCGTTGACGCGTTTTCGAGACGACGGCCGCATCGAGGTCGACAACAACACGGCAGAGCGCGCGCTGCGTGGCGTGCGCCTGGGACGCAGGACCTACCTCTTCATGGGCTCGGACGCTGGCGGTGAGCGCGCTGCGTCGATATACAGTCTGGGGGCGACGGCCAGGCTGAACGGCCTCGACCCCGAGGCCTATCTGCGCGATGTCCTCGAACGCATTGCCGATCCTCCTCCCATCAACCGCATCGACGAGCGGCTGCCGTGGAACCTCGGCGCGCGCGTCGACCAACACCGACAAGCAGCATAGAGCATGGCCACCCAGCAACCGTGCTCCCAATCGATCAAGTCCGTCCTGCAACTGCACATCGAATTGAAGGGAACGCGGCAAAAGGTGTAGTGTCGCGTGCTCGTGACCGAGACGATCAAGCTGGAGCTATTGCACGTCGTGATCCTGCGAGCGTTCCGCTGGAGCGGTGGGCACCTGCACGAGTTCGTCACCAGCGAGGGCAACCGGTACGGCAGTTCCGACCCACTCGACGACATGCCGGGTGTCATCAACGGGGCGAACGTCAAACTGTCAACCGTGCTGCGCACAGCGACGGTGCAGTACATCTACGACTTCGGAGACTACTGGGAGCACCGGATCCAGGTCGAGAAGACCCACAGAAGGACACGTCGACGCTGCGAACGGCAACAATGGGAAGACCGGGCTTGTTTCCTCCAGATTGGTCAATCGACTTCGACGGCATCGAGGGAGGTCAACCGCAGCGGCGGAATCGACTTCGGGGCTGATGGTGTGAGATGGGTTGGTGGCATACCGCCACATTGGCGGAACCACCGCGTGCCAACGGCCATGGAAACACCCGCAGCCGCCGCAACCTCCTCGTTGGCGAGCCGTCGGACGATCCGCCTGCCAGAACGGCCATCTCACTGTGCGATGCAACACAGTCGGCCGCCCCGGTCACCGCCACTTCGCGCCGAGGGATCGACTCTTCTTCTTCGCCTTCACGTCCATCTGGATCTCCACCGGGGACGTGTCGCGACGATGGGTTGAACCCGCCCGATTCAATGGCCACGAGTGGCAGATATTCCTTCGCGAACACAACTTGCCCAGCAGCATGAGCCGTCGTGGGAACTGCTACGAAAGCTTCTTCCAGTTGCTGAAGTGCGAACGCATCCGGCGCCAGATCTACCCCACGTGCGAAGCTGCAAGGTCGGATGTCTTCAACGACAGATCGGTGCCCCGATGCCTACTGAAGATCATTGCGGCTTCTTGGGTGTCTTGCTTTCAGATGTCTCGCTCGCACTGTCCTTGGGCTTGTCCTCAGAATCCCCACCTACCTTCATCTGCACGGTACCGTCAGCATTGACCTTGAACAGGGGATCTTCCTTTTCACAGAGGTATTCGGTGATCTCGTATTCGTTGTTCCGCTTGTAGCCAAAAGTAAACCGATAGGGCTCCAGCAGCACCTTTGGATCCTCAATGACAATCTGGTTTTCCAGATAGCCAGGCTTGGTGAGACGGATCCGCTCCGTGATCTTCATTTCCGTGCTGTGAGGGATCTCGAAGAATTGGGTATCTTCGCGCACGCCGAGCGTGGTGACGACCAACGTGTTGCCTTCCCAGCGGCCAATAGAATAGCCAAAGTGGGACGGGGTGACCTCTTCCACTGGAGGCATCTTCTTGTTGAGCAGGATGCGCCGGGTCTGGCTGAGGAACTCCTCCAGCACAACGACTTGTCCCGGAGTCTGCAATATTTGAAGCGGGAAGATTGCGCCCATCACCGACGGCATGCCTTCAGGCAGGCAGAGCGTCGAGGGGTCAGCCAATGGCGTACCGGCCTTCAACATGGCATTTCGTTTGTCACGATGTGCCTTCCATTGGGTAGCGTAGGGCTCCCGCAGTTTGGGTCCGCCGGCCGGCGGTTCGAGTTCGACGAACGTGTTCGCGTCGCCAGCGAACGGGTCCGGATAGATCTCCCAAACCCCTGTAATGTAGGGTACTTGTTTTGTTGAGCGAGCGGCAGGTCGCTGGTCAGCAAGAGCCTGCGCAGGCGTTGGGGCAACCTTGGCCGATACCGGCTCCGGCGTCGCAGCCTGCACCATCGATGACAGGGCAAGCTGGATCGCGGTGGCCATGGCCGCCAACATTGTGATTTTCATGTGCTTCAACTATTTTCCCATCTACGATTGAAGCCACGACGCGCTGAGCGATCCGTCGGAGGTCATCTCGATCACGAATTGCTTGTCGCCGGCCGTGGCCGCCTTACTTCTTACTACCAAGCGCTGAGCGTTTGTCCGTTGGGAAGGGTGACGGTTTTCAACATGCCGCCGTTGTTGCCATTGCGCAGTGGGTAGTAGGTAGCCTTCACCTTGTCTCCCGCCTTTAGCGTATTGACCTTCCAGCCGGCGTGGCTCATCATGTTGACGCTACTGCATTCCAATAGATAGTCGACGCCGTTTTCGGTCAGAACCACGGAAGAATGTGGATTGGCCCAGGAAAAATTTCTAACGGTTGCGTCATTCAGGTCCAGTATCTTTTCCTTGTCGAACATCGCAAAGGAATGATGTGCAGCCGCCGGCATGACTACAGCAGCCGCCCCAAGTGCCACTACCAACGCTAGTTTTTTATTCAAAGTCATCTTGAAACTCCAGTTGCGCATGAAATATCTGCTTGAAAATCTGCCTCAGCATTCGACCTGACGGCCCATTCAGATGCTTGCTTCCCTATTGCCACATCGGCGATATGCGGTGCGGCGAGGCTGCACGGGTCGGAAACGTCGGCTAAAACGACAGCCGATTGGCGCCGAGGCCCCCCGGCGCATGAATGTTTTGCGAGTCCATGGTCCATCGCACGAGGGCGGACGAATTGAAACGCGAACAGCGAAAACCCCGCTGCCATCGCCTGGCGCAACTCTTCGTTGTGCACGTTCGCGATCCTGAAGCTTCGTTTTAATTCGGCAATTGACATGCGCTGCCTGAATTGGATTCGATTGAAGGTCATGAGGCTCGCATCGTCGTGAGATGGGCCCAATTCACGGAGACACGGACCTACGGGATGAGTCTGTCCTAAGTCGATTCAGGATAGCGAACGGCCTCACCAAGCCATATTGCTATTTTATCCGAAAAAGCTTCATTTCGGGCCAAGATTGCCTGAGCACAACCCGCACAAATCGTCCGCTCCGTGCTCGCACAGGCAAATCTGTTCGGCCGCTGCGCGCCATCCCTGACTCTCGGGAAAACGGCACAAGGTAGGGACGGTACGCTCAGATCGAGACGCCCGTGGCCACGCTGCCGCTGGCTTCAGCATGCCGACGCGCGACCGGCTCTTGCCTGCAGATCATGGACCGACCTTCATGGCGGGCGATGACGCCGCACGAGGCGATGAGCCTTCAGGAATCCGGCCTGCGCGAAGTCTCCGCAGACTGGCATGGCCAAAAATGTAAATTTTCAGGAGACAAGGGCAATACCGTCAATTGTGCCTGCTTGGTAGTCTGCGGGAGGTCTTTAAAAAGGTGACCACCGCGCTTGACGGCGCCAAAGAATTAGCCGTTTGTTGACGCTTTCGATAGATTCAATACGCCCAAGGCCTTGATACCGACCTACTTTCGGTAGTCGCACAGAAATTTGGTGTATTGGGGTGTCGGTGACCCCGCGCTCCTCGAAATGAAAGCCATGAATCGAACGGATACAGCCATCAAGGCAAGTCGACCGTCGATGAAAAGTCTTGAAGGCCAAGCTCAGCACCTCCCTTCGTTCTCACGAGGCAGCTTCAATTCCTGAGAATCAGCGAGGCAATCGGGTTGCGCACTCAAAGTTCTCGGGCGTCGAAGAATTCATCCTCATTCGAGGCTTCGTAAACTTAGTGACGCGACTTCTACATCGTTATAGCCGAAAGCCGTTCAGGTGGAGACGCAGGCAACCGAGGTATGGCAAGCGCACCTGACCCGCTTCTGGCGCGGCGATCCGGGGCCGTTGTCACGGCCCTCTCTTTCAAGGACTTCAAAGACATGGCAGACAACACTCTCGAAAACGACTTGGGCTTGATCAGCGAAACGAGTCGAGCCTATCTTTCGCGCAAGCATCGCCTGCTGATTGGTGGCGAGTGGGTGGAAGCAGCGAGCGGCAAGACGTTCGACGTCATCGACCCCACCAATGGACGCGTTCTGACTTCCGTGCCGGAGGGTGACTCTGCGGACGTTGATCGGGCCGTCATTGCCGCACGAACCGCCTTGAAGGACGGTCCGTGGGCAAAGTGGGGACCGGTTCAGCGCGAACGCGCGCTGTTGCGCCTAGCTGACTTGCTGGACCGGGATGGCCCACTGTTGTCCGAGGTGGAAAGCGTCAACGGCGGTCGCATCATGCAATCGACACGGATGCTCGACGTTGAGCTTTCGGTTGACTACCTGCGGTACATGGCCGGATGGGCAAGCAAGATTACTGGCCAGACCATCGAGCCTTCTCTGCCCAGAAATGACCGAACTCGTTTCACGGCGATGAGTCTGCGTGAACCAATCGGCGTGGTGGGCGCCATCACCCCATGGAACGTTCCGCTCGGACAAGCAGTTTGGAAACTTGCACCCGTCCTGGCCACGGGCTGCACCATGGTTCTCAAGCCTGCCGAGCAGACGCCACTGACGGCCCTCAGACTTGGCGAGCTCGTGCAAGAAGCTGGCATCCCGTCTGGTGTATTGAACATCGTCACTGGCTTCGGCCCAACTGCTGGCGCCGCGCTTGTTGGACATCCAGGTGTGGACAAAATTGGTTTCACCGGCTCGACCGAGACTGGGCGCCAAATCGGTATGCTCGCGGCGTCTCGCATGAAGCATGTCACCTTGGAACTGGGCGGCAAGTCGGCCATGGTCGTCATGGACGACGCCGATCTCGATTGGGCGATCCCTGGCCTTGCTGCGGGCATTTTTTCCAATCATGGACAAAACTGCTGCGCCGGGTCTCGCATGTACGTGCAAAGAAAGGTCTATGACAAGGTTGTAGAAGGCGTCGCCAAGATCGCTCGCTCGATCAAATTGGGCTCTCCGCTCCAACCCTCGACGCAAATGGGTCCTCTCGTCTCTGCAAAGCAACAGGAGCGAGTTCTCGAGTACATCCGTAGTGGGGTTCGGCAAGGTGCCACGGTTGTGACAGGAGGTGCCGCTGTGGCTTCCGCGGGTTGCTATGTGCAGCCCACGTTGCTCGCAGACGTTCGACATGACATGCGAGTCGTGCAGGAAGAAATCTTTGGCCCGGTGCTCGGCATCATGAGTTTCGATGATTTCGACGACGTGATACGGCGGGCCAACGATACGCAGTTCGGCCTGGGCGGCAGTATTTGGACGACCAACCTGAATCGCGCCCATCGGTTCATCGCCGAGTCGGAGTCGGGCATGGTGTGGGTGAATACGCATGGCGTGCTCGATCGATCGGTGCCGTTCGGTGGCTTCAAGCAGTCGGGCATCGGACACGAACTGGGTGAAGAGGCTATCCACCACCATACCCGCCTGAAGTCGGCCATCATCGCGCTGGATAGTCGGGTTTGATGCGTTCTCTAAGAAGCGATGAGCGACATTGGGGTGAATGCAGGTCGCATGCAATGCTGATTGCACTCGTTCCTCGCTAGCACGCTGCATTTCTTGCGCATCGCGCGTGCAAGACGCACACGTTTGTACTTCTGGCTTTGAGCGATACCTTCAGGAAAACATAAATGTCGAACCGGCGAAATGTCCTAAAGCAGATCTTGGCAGCAGGGGGTAGCTCTGTTCCACTTTTTCATGCGACAAGCAGTGCGGCCGCCACCTCGGGTACCAAGGCGGAGAACGTCGGCATACGAATGATCGTAAGACGCGATGACCCAATTTTGAAGCTTGGCGGTATTGGCGATGGCTATAAAATGAGTTGGGGCGCATCGGATCAGCAATATATCGTCGTCAATGACGGGCCGGGTTGGGCCGCCCCCGCTGAATCCTTCTTCAATACGCGGCTGTGGACCGTTGACGGCGCCCCGAAGGATTCACGCTTTCGCGAGGTCGAAGGCTATCCAGACCTCAACAGAGGAACTCGCCCCGAGGACGCACCGAACTACTACGGCCACGGCCTTCTGGCGGTACAAGGTCGAATTTATCAATTCCTGAGCACACTTGATCGGGCAAAGGACCGACCACGACACTGGAGTGGTTCCAAGTTGATCTACTCCGATGACAGTGGACGCAGTTGGCACAATCAGGACGGCAGTACCCCCGTGGTGTGGGAAAACTGGGGCGAACAGTCGCGAAAGCGCTTTGTGTTCTTCAGTGAACCGAATGGCTGCTTCTCACTGCTCTCAGTTTTGCAAATGGGCCGTGACTACCAGGAAAATCGTGACGGCTATATCTACGTCTATGGCCTCAATGGCAACGTAGACGGGCTGATGAACGAGTTGGTGATGTTTCGCGTGGCCATCGGCAAGATGCTCGACCGCACCTCTTACGAGTTTTTCGCCGGGCTGCAGACCAGTGGTGCGGCACGCTGGGCGAAGGATATCGCCGCGCGCAAACCAGTGCATCGCTTTCCGCGTGGCTGGGTGAATTCTACCAACCTGGTTCCCGACGATCTGGTGGTCGAATCATGGTCGCCAAGTGTTGTTTACAATCAAGCGCTAGGCCTTTACATGATGTCGAGCGCAGGCATCGGCTGCGCGCCCGATGGTACAGAATTTGGCAAGCCCAGTTATCTTGGCTTTTGGGTTTCCAAGACACCGTGGGGGCCTTGGCGACGGGTACATGAGGAAACTGCCTGGATGCCCGCGGGCGATGCTGCCTCCCGCGCCTATGCTCCACAAATTGCGCCTAAATGGATTTCGCCAGACGGAAAGTCGTTTTGGCTGGTCTGGGCGGATCTCAAAGGTATTCGCGAATTCGGCCGCGACGAAACATTGATGGAAGCTGCGCTCGCCAAAGCCAAAACACCGCAACAGCGCAACGCAACGGAAGTTGATTTCATCCGGCGCTACATGCCCGGATTTTCCTGCAGCACCCAGCGGGTGGACCTTGTCTTCGACTGACCGGATCTACAGCGGTCTCAACACTGTCCCGCCGCCGAGGTAGCGTCTGGGTTTGGAGCTTCCGGTCCAACCAAGTGAAGCTGCTCGGCCGTCTGTGCGATGTCGGAATGGAGCTTGATCGGCTCAATTTGCAAAGAAACCCTCGGCGGAGCATTCCCTGGCCAACGCCTCGTCCCCCTCCCAAGGGGAACTACCGATGCAAATCAACGGATTGCCCGCTGGCTCGAGGCGAATGTCGGCTCGACACGTAGGTTGGCCGATTCCGCAACACCTTCTTCCCGCTTTGCAATTTCCGCACCGCCGGGCCGGGGTATCATTCATTTGTAACTATTCAAGCTGATATTCCCAAGGAAGCGGCATATACCCGGTTGCGATTTCAAACTTCTTTCGAAGATTGCGGGCCGCTACCGGCCAATCAAGTGCTGTTGGAATAGGCGGTCAGTGAATGAAGGGCCGCCTTCTGGCTGAGGGCTTCCGGCGAGAAGGCTCGTTGGCTTGGCAGGATGACTGCTGAATAACAAAGTGATCTGGAAACACGACATGTGGGCGCAACATCTTATCCAATGGCTCTATGAAACTCCTCTCAGCCATGCCATACGTGAGGCCGTATGGATGGTGCCAGCCGTACAGAGCCTGCACTTACTGGCCATCACCGTGGTGCTTGGATCTGCGTTGATCTCTGATCTTCGTCTGGCCGGTCTTTTCGCGACCGACGTGCCGGTCCACACCGTTTTGCGACGTTATCTGCCCTGGTCATGCATCGCGCTGGCAGTGCTGCTGCTGACGGGGCTCACCCTGTGCATCGGCGAACCGGACCGGGTGCTGGTGAACCAGACCTTCTGGTTGAAGATGGGGTTGGTCGTAGGCGTCGTTTTGTTGACATTCGGTTTGCGCCGGCCCTTCTTTGACCCTGGCTTTCGGCCTGACAGCGCCTGGCAGGGCCGCCATGCCAAGGCACTGGCATTGCTGTCTCTGTTGTTGTGGGTTGCCATCCTGGTATGTGGGCGTTGGATCGCCTACAGCCTCTGATCTGTCCAACAAGCGCTCGCGTCCCCCGCAACAACAGAACGGCAAGGTAGAGCCCTATGCTTCAAGAAATCTATGACTCTTCATTGGGCACGTCCATCCGTGAAGTCGGCGTCCTGTTCCCGGCGCTTGAATCACTGCACGTGATTGCCATCACGCTGGTGGTGGGCACAATCGCGGTTGTCGATTTCCGCTTGATTGGCGTCAGTTCCCATCGTCGCAGCACGAATCAGCTCATCCACGAGTTGCTGCCGTTCACGTGGGCAGCCTTCGCCCTCGCTGTTGTCACGGGCGTGCTGCTTTTCACGTCCAAGTCGATCGACTATGCAGCGAACATCGCGTTTCTGTGCAAGCTGGCCGTGCTCGCACTGGCGGGTGTGAACATGGCGATATTCCACCTTGGTGTGCATCGTCGCATCGCATCGTGGGACTTGGCTCCCACCCCCCCTCTTGCGGCCCGCATGGCCGGATTGTTGTCGTTGATCCTGTGGACCGCGGCGATCGTGCTGGGTCGTTGGATCGGATTCTTGTAAACCGCCTGACCTGCAGGGGTTCATGGTATGCAGCACCGGAGACGTCAGTGGAAATAAAAGTCGCACAACAGAATCACAGTTCGGGTTTGCCCAATGGAATACTGGGGACGGGCGACATTATTTTCATGATCCTTGCATGCGCCGCACCGATGGGCGTTCTCGGAGGCGTGATTCCGCTGGCGTTTGCGTTCGGCAATGGTGTGGGTACCCCTGGGACGCTTCTCCTCGTCTGCACCGTGATGCTGCTGTTCGCAGTCGGCTATGTCCGGATGATTCCGCACGTCCGCAACGCGGGAGCGTTCTATGCCTACATTGCAGCGAGTATGGGCAAAGAAGTCGGTATCGCGGCCGCGTACGTTGCGATCATTTCTTACGTGTGTGCAGCCACGTCTACCTTGGGCGCCATGGCATTCTTTTCTTCCGAGCTCGTTTCGCAGGCATTTGGCGTGACGACGCGGTGGGAGATTTGGGCGGCTCTCGGTGTCGCTTTGGTTGCCTATCTGGGATACCGAAAAATCACGCTCACAGCGAAGGTGCTTGCCATTCTTCTCATCTTGGAAGTGGCGGTCATACTGGTGCTGGACATTCAGATTGTCTGGGCAGCGGGACTTAATGGACTGGATTTCAGCAGTTTCTCTCCGAGCAAAATCTGGGCTCCCGGTTTGGGTATTTCTCTGATTTACGCGATCAGCGGATGCGTCGGTTTCGAGGCCACTGCGATCTACCGAGAAGAGGCTAGAAACAGTCTGGTGACAGTTCCGAGAGCCACTTATGGATCAATTCTCATCCTAGGAACGTTCTATGTCTTTTCGTCGTGGTGCCTCGTCCTAGCCGCGTCGCCCTCGAAACTCCAGGCGATTGCAGCAGTAGACCCCGGAGGCCTGCTGATCAACGTCGGACAGCGGCATCTTGGTGAACTCGGACGTCATGCAATCAATCTGCTCGTTGTCACAAGCCTCTTTGCCGCTTCACTTGGTTTTTCCAACAACATCTCACGTTATATATTTGCGTTGGCGCGAGATGGCCTGATTTCTCCTGTTTTCGGGAAAGTGCATAAGCATCACGGCTCGCCTTACATCGCCTGCCTTCTGCTGACCGCGATTTTCGTTGTTGTGATTGGCGCCTACGCCATAGCTGGACTGGATCCTTTGCTTCACTTGACGGCCAGTTTATCTTCCATGGGCGCGGTAGGACTCATGTGCTTGTTGACAGTGACTTCGTTCGCTGCCGCAATTTTCTTTGCAAAGCGCGGTGAGTTTTCAATCTCTAAGACAGCAGCACCTTTGATCGCAGGGCTGTTCTTGGCTGTTGGTACTGGTCTCGCTCTGCTGAACTACAAGGCTCTGACCTCCACGGAGTCCGTTGTTATCAACAACTTGCCCTACCTCTTTCTGCTCGTGATCTGCTTTGGCTGTCTGCACGGGCGTTGGCTCAAGGCCAAGCGCCCAGCAATTTTTGCCCGAGTGGGCTCCACACGTGTAGAAGAAGAGGGCGCGCATTCGCTCAGCGGTCAACCTGGTCTCAGCGGAATTGGCGGGAGCAAGTCGGGGAATGGTGGCCCCATCAGCATCGCTTCAGGCGCTGACGTTCTTCAGGCGCGCCGCCCTTGATGATGCGTTACAGGCGATTTCGGAATTCGAACACATCTGCGCCTGCGTTCAGGCGAAATCCGAGAGGTGGGTATCTATGATCGTCTCAGTATTGGAAGTGTTGCGCCGCGCTCGTTCGAGCAAGAGTGAGATGTCGTCCGCCGTGATTGGCGAGTCCTGCGGTCTCACGCGCGCCAGTTTTCTCCGCTTTGCTACGATCGGTGGCATCACCCTCGGCGCCGGCAAGGCTTTCGCCGCGGAACGCAGCCGGGTTGCGCCCGTCGCTGATCTTGACCAGGTCTACGATGCTTGGCAGTCGCGCTTCAACGCTGCGGACATCGAAGGCATGGTCGACCTCTATGTTGCCGACGTCACGTACGTCAACCCGGAGGGCAAACTGCTCAGTGGCAAGGCGGGGGTTCGAGCGGACTTCGCAGAAGCATTCAAACTGAAGCCGCGGATCAGCATCAATGATCGCAAACACTTGGTCTACAAGGACATTGCGCTGACCACCAATCATTGGACTTTGACGCTTACCAATCCCGACGGAACCCACCAAACCCTGACCGGTGGCGGCATTGAGGTGATGCGCCAACAGGCAGACCGCGGCTGGCGCTACATCATCGACGATGCGTCGCGTTCCGCTTCATAGTCGGCGCTGACCGATGGCCTGACTCTGCAACTGGCATCTTGGCGGCGCGTTCAGTCCAACGCGCCCTTCAGCAGGTTGTGTCCAACTAACCCTGGTTTTTAGGTATGTGACGGGCGGTTGGATCGCAGGACCGCTTGATTACCGCCTTCAGAATCGCAATTTGCGAGGAAGCCCGCCGTCAGCGGAGTGCTTCTTGCAAATGTTGCGCGGTTTGTCGGCGGAAATATCAATTCACAGCAACAACTTGCGTGTTGTACCTCGCCAACTATCGACTCGTGCATCGACGTGGCCTATTCCGCCAAACGGCCTTCCCGATTTGCAATTTCCCCGACCTGGAGGCAGGCGCAGAATTTACTCATGCCTATTTGCCTCCAAGAAATGAGATATGACCCAATCGACAAGGATTGACTTCCTATACCTCTCAGAAGCGGATATGGTTCGTGCTGGTGTCATGAACATGGCCCGTTGCGTGGACACCATGGAAGAGATGTTCAGGCTGCTCTACCGCGGGGACTATCGCATGGCGGGGGCCGAAAATAACTCGCACGGCGCAATCATCGTGTTCCCCGAGAACTCGCCGTTCCCCGAAATGCCGAAAGCAACCCCTGACCGCAGGTTCATGGCAATGCCAGCCTATCTCGGCGGGAGCTTTCGTACTGCCGGCATGAAATGGTATGGGTCAAATCTTGCAAACCGCGAGAAAGGCCTCCCTCGGTCAATACTCACGTTTGTGCTGAATGACGCTGACACGGGAGCGCCGTTGGCCTTCATGTCCGCCAATTTGCTCTCCGCCTATCGCACCGGCGCCGTGCCCGGCGTTGGCGCACGTCACCTTGCTCGCAAGGATTCGAAGGTGGTCGGGATATTGGGTCCCGGAGTGATGGCGAAGACTTCCCTGTCTGCATTTATGGCTGTGTGCGATCAGATCGACACAGTCAAGGTCAAGGGGCGAGGACAGAAGAATCTGGACACATTTCTGACCTGGCTGGGAGAGACTTTTCCGCAGATCAAGACGGTTCAGGTAGTCGATACCGTCGAAGCGGTGATTCGGGACACAGACATCGCAACATTCTGCGGTTCCGGGGCAGTAGGCGATCCGTCCGCTTACCCCACAGTCAAACGAGAGTGGGTCCGCCCGGGTACCTTCCTGTCGATGCCTGCGCTTTGCAACATCGATGAGGGCATGGAATCGCCAGTCGTGCGAAAGGTGCTCGACCACACCGGATTGTATGAAGCGTGGTACGAAGAAAACGAAAAGCCTGTGCACGCGTCCGTGCCTGCCGTAGGAATGCGATTCATGGACCTCATCTACGAGGGGCGAATGCAACGCGACCAACTTGAAGATCTCGGGAAGATAGTCGCCGGGGAAGCGCCTGGCCGGCGGACTGATGAAGAGATCATCATCATGTCTGTCGGAGGTATGCCCGTTGAAGATGTTGCTTGGGGCACGGTGGTTTATCGAAACGCGTTGGAACAAGGGATTGGCGTCAAGCTGAAACTGTGGGAACAGCCCGTTCTGCGCTGACCAGCGCCGGCGACGGCCCCCAACCAATCGACAGCATAAAACAGCGTGTCAAGAGACCACCATGACCAATGTCATCAAAGTGAAGACCGGAAACAAGTTCGAAGAACTGGGAAGTTACTCCAGGCTCGTCGCCGTCGATAACCTGATCTTTGTCTCCAACACGGCCGGCCGCAACCCAGCGACAAAGGTGATCCCGGAAGATCTCACCGAACAAACCCTGCAGGTGCTGATCAACATCGAGACTGCATTGAAGGCGGTCGATTCGTCTCTGGAGGACGTCGTGGCTGCGCGGGTCTTCATTCAATCGCCCGATGACGTCGAGACCATCATGGCCGTCTATGGTCAGCGCATGCGCGGGATCAATCCGACTCTGACGATGACTTGTCCGCCGCTGGGATCGGCTCAATACAAGGTGGAGATAGAGGCCACGGCCTATCGCGGGGCCTCGAAGGCTGACATCAAAGAATTGAAGATTTGACCGCCGAGTATTCGTGGTCGTGGCCGATCGGACCGCATGCTGCTGAGTCGATCGACCAATGTTTTCGACCAGACGGAGTCGTGACGTGGCACCTGTAATCTCCCCTGTTCTGACGTCATCCGACCTCCCCGCATCGACCTCCATCTTGGTCATCGGAGGGGGCATCGTTGGTTTGACCGCCGCGTTGTCATTGGCAGAGCGCGGCATCCCTGTGGTCGTGCTGGAGAAGGGGCACATCGCTGGCGAGCAGTCGTCGCGCAATCTTGGCTGGATCCGCAAGATGGGGCGGACCGCTCTCGATGTCCCGCTGTCGGTGGCGTCAGATCGACTCTGGGAGACCATGCCGCGTCGAATTGGCGCGGATGTCGGCTACCGGACGACGGGCATCATGTACATCGCCCGTACCGAGCAGGAGATGGCACGTCATGAGCGCTGGCTGGACACCGTCAAGAGCTTGGAGCTCGATTCACGCCTGCTCACTCCTGCCGACATCGACAAGCTCGTGCCCGGTGGTGTCGGACGCTGGGCGGGCGGCATCTATACCCCGTCTGATGGCCGTGCAGAGCCCACGCTGGCCTCAAGCGCAATCGCGCGCGCAGCAATCAGCCGTGGCGTTGTCATCGTTGAACACTGCGCGGTACGGACACTGTCGATGGCGGCAGGGCGGGTCGTTGGCGTGGTCACCGAACGGGGCGAGATCCGGTGCGATCAGGTTCTGTTGGCAGCAGGCTTGTGGTCACGACGCTTCCTTGGAAACCTGGGTGTGCAATTGCCGACCCTTCCGCTCGTTGCTTCAGTGGTCCGCACGGCGCCGATGGAGGGGCCGACCGACATCGCCGTTGGTGCGCCCGATTTCTCGTTCCGCAAGCGCTCCGACGGCGGCTTCACGATCACACAGCGTGGTGCACTTCATGCGCCCTTGACGCTTGACAGTTTCCTAATCGGAGGTCGCTACCTGGCGACTCTGCGTGATCAATGGAAGAACGTCAGGATATCTATCGGCAGGGAAATGCTCGCGGACCTCACGTTGCCACGCCGCTGGAAACCTACTGAGATTTCGCCCTTCGAGCATGTGAGGACGATGGACCCGCCTACCAACCGCCGGCTCAATGTCGAGGCGATGACCAACCTCACCGTAGCTTGGCCGGTGTTCAAGCACGCGGTCGTCGCCCAATCCTGGGGCGGCATGATCGATATCACGCCTGACTCGTTGCCTGTAATCGGTTCAATCGCAAAGATTCAAGGGTTGACCGTCGCAACCGGCTTCTCAGGTCATGGGTTTGGTACTGCGCCTGCCGCGGGTCAACTCGCAGCTGACTTGATGACAGGCAGCGCGCCCATCGTCGATCCCTCGCCTTATCAATTCGATCGTTTCACGCGTCGGAACTAGGCTCCGGGCCGCCCATCGAAGCCGGGGGAGCTGATCTGACGCATGGGCGTGGTCGTCAGTCCTGAAGAGACGGACTTTGACCCTGCATCCCGACTCTGATGATCTTGCGGTGGGCTCTCTCATCCGCAATGCGGCGAACAGGTATCAAACGGGTTCTGTTGCAGTAAGGTGTGTCGGATCAAGCCAAACTTGGCGCCGCAACTGGTGATCAGATGGCCAGCGTGTGGAACGCGCCTTGCGAAGGACGGACGATTCGAGCTGAGCGTGTCCCGGTACCATGGGCCGTATCGTGCCGACTTCGGCTTATTGCGACAGAGCCGACGCGGCCAGTCAGTTCTACTCGCTGGCCTTCTGAACTCCAGTTTGCACACCGCATCACTGACGCGGACTCCACTATTGCAACAGAACGCGGCGCGCGCCGTTTAACCGGACAGTGCTGTGGCCAATTATGTACTTTCTGTGGCCGGATATGTTCTTGCGCGGGTCTGGCATCAGGCGTGATTATTGTCAATAGTGAACGACAGTGAGGGATGGTCTGCAGAAATGCCGATTAGGCGCGCTACACGTTGCCGGAGTTTTCAACGTCCACGGTACGGAACAGCGTTGCGGCGCTGGTTGAACTGCGCTCGCCATAGCTGTTTGTCCGCCGCGGTGCGCATCCCCAACGATTAATTTGCATCAACACAACATATCGCTGTACGTCCGCTTTTAAATATTTGACAAGCTGTGCATATATTCAGAAACGGTTGCGCTTGGTTTTCGATACCGTAATAAAATTTCAGACTGGAGTGCTCGTGAATTTCCTTGAATTTTCAGTGCGGACCCCGCTGCTGCGCGGTATAGCGTGCATGTCTCTCGCTACCACCCTGTGTGCAGCGTTGCCCATCACTGCCCATGGTGCTGAAGAAGAGGTGGGCATCGTGCCGGTACAGGTGGGAGCGGGACCTTACTATTTCGATACCGCCGAGCAGCATGACATTCGTGTCGACATTCTGGCTCGTGGTTTGGCTCACGCGTACAGCCTTGCTTTCCTGCCAAATGGCGATGCATTGATCACTGAGCGTGGCGCCCGGCTGCGTCTGGTGCGCCATATCACCTCGGCCAAGCCGTCGCTGGTCGATACGCCAGTCGCAGGCTCGCCTGATTTCAGCAACATCAAGGATATCAGCCCAATGGATGTATTCGGCATTCAGGACATCGCCATTCATCCTGATTTTGCCAAGAACCAGTTTGTTTATTACACGTTCAACCGGCCTGTAAAGTTCGATTCAGCCACGAAACGCTGGCAATCCACGACGGTATTGGCTCGCGCCAAACTGCGAGGTCAGAAGCTTGTGGATGCGCAGGATCTGCTGGTGGGTGAAGCCGTGCAGGACACGGGCGGTTCGCGTATCCTGTTTGGCAAGGACGATATGGTGTATGTCTCGGTAGGCTCAGTCAGTGCGGGAGACGTCAGCTCCGCGCAGCGGACCGATAATATCTACGGCAAGGTGTTGCGTATCAAGGATGATGGCAGCATTCCGACTGACAATCCGTTCGTCAACGTGAAAGGGGCACGTGGCGAAATTTATTCGTATGGCCATCGCGATCCCTTGGGACTCACCCTGGATGTGAAGTCCGGCGATGTCATTGCGTCGGAACACGGGCCACAGGGTGGGGATAAAATCAATCGAATTCTGGCCGGCCGTAACTACGGTTGGCCTATTTATACCTACGGCACGGAGTATGGCGGTTCACCAATGCCAACCACACCTGTAGGCCCCAATACTGAACCGCCGCTCATGATCTGGTCCCCAGCCATCGCGCCGAGTGGCACCACCTTTTATGAAGCGGACAAAGTGCCGGCGTGGAAGCACAATCTATTCGTGGCAAGTTGTCGACACGGCGAAACCAACGGCTCGGGTGCGCTGGTGCGCGTAGTATTCAACGACAAGCTGCAGGAAAAAAGGCAAGAGTCATTGCTGCAGGAGTTGCATCAACGCATTCGCGATGTGCGTCAGGGTCCGGATGGACTGCTGTATGTGTTGACTGATGAAGACAACAGTGTATTGATGCGCATCAGCCCGGTGCCGCACAAGGCGCATTGACAGCAATGGCAGTAGCTTACGTCCTGAGGCCGCGGCCATACAGGATTTGGCTGCACTCGTGCCTTGATCGCCGGCATCGAGACCATGCACACGGTCAAGAAGGGCCAACTCGCCGCGATCAAATATCGAGCCGCATCCGGGGCCAATCAGTTCTGCTCGCTGGCCTTCCGAAGGCCAGGCGGCATACCTCGTCGCCGACGCCACTATTGCAATACAACTCTTCAGCCTCGCCGCCGAGAAACGCCGATGCAAATCGGCAGGTGACGCGCTGACTGAGGGTGGCTATCAGCTCGCCGGGCGAACTGGCCTACTCCGCAAAAACTTCATCCCGCTTTGCAATTCCCCTGCTCCTTCGGCGAGGGGAATACTCACTTTCATTCTCGCAGCCGCGATTTCCCGAGGAAACATTCAATGCCTGTTCTTGATTGCCAGCCAATGTTTGGTGAGGGTCACCGCACCCCTGTTCGTCATCGTCTGCTGCCCATCTGCGCTGCGATCGGCGTGTTGCCTCTGGCGGCATTTGCGCAGAGTCCTGCGCCAGCCAGGGCCGCGAGCGCACCAAGCGTCGAACAGGCCGCCTCTGCCGCCGCGGCGTCGCCAGCGACGAGCGACGTCATCGAGGTGGTTGTCACGGCAGAACGGCGCGGCTCGACGGTACAGAAGACGCCCATCAGCATGACAGCCGTCTCCGGAGAGGATATGAAGGAGCGCGGCATCACGAACGTTGCCGACTTGATACGCGACATTCCGGGCGTCGGCGCAAAAGCAGGTGGCAGTGGCCAGACCGAGTACACGATCCGCGGCCTGTCCAGCGCAGCGGGTGTCGCGCCCACGGTGGGTTTCTACCTGGACGACGTGCCGCTGGGCACGCCCACCATTTCGTCGGGCGGCAAATCGCCGGTGGATCCTGATCTCTACGACCTAGCGCGGGTTGAAGTCTTGCGGGGTCCGCAGGGCACGCTGTACGGCGCGAGCTCCATGGGGGGCACCATCAAGCTGGTCCCCGTGTCTCCGAAGTTCAACGTCTTCGAAGGCGACGCGCAGGTCATCGGATCGAAGACCGAAGGGGGTGGTCTGAACGCCACTACCAATGCGGCGATCAACATTCCTTTGCAGGAAGACGTGGCCGCCATGCGCGTTGTCCTGACCGAAAAGCGACTGAGTGGCTGGCTAGACCGCGTGTCGTCCAGCGCGATGCCGCTGGACAATCCGGATGGCACCCGCGGCAATGTCTCAGCGGCACCGCCGGACCATATTTCACGCCGAGTCAACGACACTCGCTTGGATGGCGCGCGTGCCTCGCTCGTTGTCAACCCCACCAATCAGCTCACCATCACGCCCACCTACCTGTACCAGGGCGTCAAGCAGGGCGGACCGGATACCTTTGACGCGGATCCGGGTTGCTGCGCACACTATCAGCCGTTCAACGTCGCCGAACCGTTCAAAGATTCGTTTGGCATCGGAAGTGTCAAGGCCGAGTACGACTCTGATACCGTGACGCTCACGTCCGTCACCGCCTACTCGAAGCGGACGAAGTTCCGAGCGGAAGACGAGACCGAAATCGATCAGGTATCTTTCCCTCAGCAAATCCCAGCGTACTCCATCGCTAATGGCGGCCTGGGACCGGTGGTCAACACCGAGTTCAACCTCACGCGCCAGTTCACACAGGAATTCCGACTGAGCTCCGACAGCGAGGGCCCGCTGCGTTGGATCGGTGGTGCGTTCTTCAGCCGGATGGTTTCGACGTATCGAGGCGCCACCGAGGTCGACGCAACTGCTGCTACGGCGGCGTTCGGCACGCCCGACCTCTTCCATCAGACCCTCGAAGACGTGCTGGTACAGAAGGCGCTCTTTGCCAACGTGAGCTACGACATCACGAAAGCCCTGAAGATCACCGGCGGGACGCGGTACTTCATGTCCACTGCACGCGACGTGGCGATTTCTGTTGGGCCCCTGTCGGAGGGTGCGAACCAGGACCAGCACGCAAAGTCGGCGGGCTCCACGCCCATGGTCAACCTGTCGTACAACCTGAGCCCCACGTCCATGGTGTACAGCAACGCGGCGAAGGGCTATCGCGAAGGCTCGGCACAGCCTGGCGTCGCAGCCAGTTGCGCGAGCGATCTGGCTGCGTTCGGGCTGAGCGAGGCCCCGTTGCGCTACAACCCGGACACGGTCTGGAGCTACGAACTCGGGAGCAAGAACCGTTTCTTCGGCAATGCGTTGACCGTCAATGCAGCGGCCTATATCCAGAACTGGTCGAAAGTGCAGCGATTCATCGTGTTGCCCACGTGCGGATACCAGTATGTTGACAACGCTGGCGGCGCAGAGGCCAATGGCTTCGAACTCGAAGCCGGTTTGCGCGTCGCGCAAGGCTTGTCCTTGAACTTCGCTGTCGGTCATGTGAAAGCGGTGTACACGAGTGACGACCCTCGCACCGGTACGACTCGGGGCCAGAAGCTGGACGGTGTTTCCGCCTGGTCGGGATCCAGCTCCATCCGTTACGAAGCGCCGGTCAACGACAGCTATCGCTTGCTCGCCAATCTGGGGCTCAACTACACCGGGCGTTCGAACGTCACCAACTCCGTACCCAAGGTACTGCCGGGCTACACGCTGGTCGATGCACGCATCGGTCTCAAGTCGAGCCAGTGGACGCCGATGTTGTTCGTGGACAACCTGACCAACCGTCGTCCGGTCACGGGCATCGTGAGTGCGCTGACCTTCAACCCGCCGGGACTGGACCGTTATGCGACCGTGCGTCCGCGCACGATCGGCATCGACGTGTCCCGCGACTTCTGACCCTGCGTCCACCGCGCTGCCCTGTTCGTATGATCAACCCAAACGACTTCAGGGCAACGTCCCCCCATGGTACCGGTACACATGCAGCTCGAATCGTCCGCCCTTCGTAAGATGCTTAAGAGGCTGCACTACCCGCTGTGAGAGCATGGTGGTGTGCGTGCGCTGGTACGCGGCCTACTCGCTGAGCCTGCGCAACCTCGAAGAGATGATGGCTGACCGCGGCGTGGTCGTCGATCACGCCACTGTCCATCGCTGATCTCTGAAGATCCTGTCGGTGTTGGCCAAGGTATTTCGCGGCCGCAAGCGTCCGGTCGGGCGCGTTGGAGGATGGACGAGACCTACGTCAAGGTGGGAGCGCAGTGGAAGCATCTGTATCGCGCCTTCGACCGACTCGGCCAGACGGTGGATTTCCTACTGACGGCCCATCGTGATGTGGTTGCGGCACGCCGGTTCTTCGCGCGTGCCATCGACCTGCATGACGTGCACGAGAAGATCACCATCGACAAGAGCGGTGCCGATATCGCGCCCGTCAACGCGTTTGTGAGCGACAGCGGTGTGACCATCGAGCTGCGCCAGTCCAAGTACCTGAACAACCTGGTCGAGCAGGACCCCCGGGCGATCAAACGGATCGCGCGGCCCATGCTCGGCTTCAAGGACTTCCATGTAGCCGCCAAGACCATCTCGGGCATCGAAACCATGCACATGATCAAGAAGGGGTAGTTCGATGTCCCCGAAGGCCAAGCCTTGTCCGCTGCCGACCAGTTCTACTCTCTCGCCATCTGATCACCAATTGCGGCGCCAGGTTTGGCTTTGGCCCTTACTGCGACAGAACCAGTTCTCGCTCGCTTTGTCACCCATTCAGGTGAACGATCTACCTTCAGGACCGATGCGGTGTACTGATGTATTGAATCGGCACACCTGCGATGCGTTACTCCTGAATCGGCGCCAGCCAGTCATCGACTGGAAATATATCCAGATTTCCAATCTTGCCGTTCGATGCGTATCCAACATGTACATCAATGATTCCTTTGTCATAGCGGCCACGATACGTATAAACCAGATCATCACCCAAGGTTGTGCGCCTTATCAGGGCCAATTCCTGAAGTGATCCCAACGGCGTCACCATCCCCTGGTATACCGCCATCAATTCCGTGAAGTCCAATTCGGCAAACTGGGTGAAGTCGCCATGGGCGACCTTGCCCTGGGCAATGCTCGACAGAAGAGTTTTTACTTGGGACGTACGCTGCGGTTCGCGATCTTCAATGGGTGTTGCAGGTGCCTGCGCAAGCTTGGGATCAATCATCGCAGCGACCCATCGCGAAATCTTGGCGGGATTGCCATTGCCACCATTGATAAGTGTCACGATGGTTAGTCCGTCGCCCAGGTAGCGAATGATGGAGGTTTGAAAACCTTGCCAGCTACCTGTGTGACGCCACACCTGTTGACCGGCGCTTTGTTGCAGATACCAGCCGAACCCATATGGATAAGTGATGCCACTTGCAAGACGAGCGGGCCGACCGATTTCCACCCATGTTTGCGGATTCAGAATGGCATGTTTGACGATGCCGGCTTCCCAAGCTGCGTAATCCAGCGGTGAGAGATACAGCGACCCATCGGCGGTTGAGTTGGCAGTTTGAGATACCCACTCCGCATTGAGTAGCTCGCCGTCATGCAATTCATAACCTGCAGCGCGATTGGGTATCACGGCAAGCTCGCTGATGGGGCGCGCAGAATTCATGCCTAATGGCTTGAATATTCGTTTTGTCATCAGGTCGGCATAGTATTCCCCGGTGACTCGTTTGATGACGAAGCCGAGGGCCACATAGTCAACGTAGCTGAAGCGCCAGCGTGCCCCGGCGGGAAAATTCAACTCTTCTTTATAGAGGATATCGAGAAATTCAGCCTCAGTGTAGTCGGTGCGAAAGTTGCCATTCGGAGTGGCCGGCAGGCCAGATGTGTGATTAAGCATTTGCCGTATGGTGATCGGCTGCCAACTCTTTGGGGCTTCCGGTAGATATTTGCGGACTGAATCATCCAGCGTCATTTTGCCGTCTTCTACCAACAGCATGACTGCAGCAGCGGTGAACTGCATGCCAACAGCGCCGGACTTGAACAGCGTGTAGGGATGTATCGGGACGGCATGTTCCAGATTGGCCAAGCCGTAGGTTCGTATGCTTACAGGCTGGCCGTACTTTGTGATGACCAACGCGAGGCCAGGAACACGTTGGCGTGCCATTTCAGTCTTGATGTATTTGTCGATGGCATCCACTCGCCGATGTGGGTCTGCTGTTTCGTTGCCAACGTAGTCATCCATGGCATGGGCCAGGGGGCTGCCGACAACCGCAACGGCACATAGCATCAGGGTCGTGATTTTCTTGATCATGCTCGTCTCCCGAACGGTCAGACATGGCTGTCCACGCGCCGCAGGATGGCGGTGGTGGGATGAGTAGGTGCGCAGCACGGCAACGCGGCGGTCAGGCAACATCTGTGCGATCACGCGGGCGATTCCTCGCGCGGCGGACATTCGCAGCGCTCGAGCTTGGCCGCATAGCGCACGCAGCTGGACGTTTTTGCCGGCCGCGCCTGGCTGCAATTGGTGATCCAACAATATTGAAGCCCGATGCCGGAGCAGGGCAAGAACATTTCAGGTCACATAAAGAACACATCCGGCCAGGCATTCAGTCGGATCGCGCTAGGGGCGCCCATTCCTGGGCGCCCCCCGCACAGATCCTATCGTGCGCGATTCACGCAATGGTCTCCTGCCTCGGGTGACTGACGCCGAACCGACGCTGCGGCCAGGTATGAAGGATTCAGGGTGGCGGGAGCCAAGCGGCGGAGAGCTTCACCATCCTGTTCCACGTCAAGGCACGCTTCTGCCTGCGCCGCCGAAGCGTGCGTCTGCAGAGGTCGGTGACGTGATGGCGGAATGCCAGCTCTGGCATTCGTGACAAATCGAGCGGCATCGATGGTGGATGGACAAGCCCGCCGCTCAGACAACGATGGGTGATGGCTGATGCGGCGACGACAACCCGGCGGGGCCGCTGTTGCCGACGAAAATAGTATACAGTATGCTGAATATCCATTTCGGCAGGACACCGCCGTATCGGCCCCGACCCCTCACATTGCGCCAAGCCATGCTCCACTCGTTTCCGCTGCACATGCCCCCGGACGGGCGCCACGTGATCGTCCTCTTGCGTGAACGCGCTGAGCGCGCGCCCGCCGCCCGGCTGCTCAGCCACGGCAGCCAGCACGCCAGCGCAGAGAACCTGCTGGCGGCCGGCGCCCGCCGTGCCGCTGCGTTCCAGCGGGCTGGCCTGGTGCCAGGCGACCGGGTGGCCGTGCAGTGCAGTAACCGGATCGAGTTCGTGGAGTTGCTGGTAGGCTGCGGCTTGGCCAGGCTGGTGCTGGTGCCGATCAACACAGCGTCGCGCGGCGAACAGCTGGCCTACTACCTGCGCAATTCGCGGGCCCGGGTGTTCGTTACCGAGCCCGCGCTGCTGGCGCAGCTGCAGAGTGCACACGCCATCGACGCGGCCAGCATTGATGCCGTGCAGAACCTGTGGTCGCTGGATGCGTGCGACGTGCCAGCGGCCATGCCCCGCCTGGCCGGTTTCCCGCAATGGGAAGCCGCCGAGCCGCAGCAATTCACGCCCAGCCATGCCAGCGAGCCGGCCATCGTGATGTACACCTCGGGCACCTCAGGTCCCTCCAAGGGCGTGATCTGCTCACACGCCCAGCTGTACTGGTGGGGCCACCATTCGCTGGTGAACATCGGCATCGACGCGCACGATGTTCTGTACACCTGCCTGCCGCTTTTCCACGTCAACGCGCTCAACACCTTCTTCCAGGCGCTGGTCGGCGGCGGGCGCATGGTGATAGGCGGTCGGTTCTCGGTCACCACGTTCTTCCAGGACCTGGCCCAGGCGCAGGCCACGGTTACCTACCTGCTCGGCGCCATGATCCCGATGCTGCTGTCGCGCGCACCGGACGCGTCGGAACGGTCACATCGGGTGCGCGTGGCCCTGGCGCCCGGCGCCCAAGTAGCGCACTACGACGCCTTCGAGGGCCGCACCGCCATCCCCGTGCTCGACGGCTTCGGGTCCACCGAGTCGAATTTCGTCATCAGCAGCGGCCTGCACGAGCGGCGCCCGGGCTGGATGGGCAAGCTGGCTGAGGGCTTTCAGGCCCAGGTGGTCGACGACTTCGACAACCCGCTGCCCGATGGCACGCCTGGCGAGCTGGTGCTGCGCAGCGACGAGCCATTCGCATTCAGCTCGGGCTACTTCGAGATGCCGGAGAAGACGGTCGAGGTTTGGCGCAATCTCTGGTTCCACACCGGCGACCGCGTAGTGCGCGATGCGGACGGCTACTTCCGCTTCCTCGACCGCATGAAGGACAGCATCCGACGCCGCGGCGAGAACATCTCGTCGTTCGAGGTCGAGCAGGCGCTCGGCAGCCACGCCGCGGTGGCACACGTGGCGGCCTATGCCGTGCCTTCAGAACTCGCAGACGACGAGGTGATGTGCGCCGTGGTGCCGCGCATTGGCATGGAGGTGGACCCGCTGGCGCTCGTCCGCTGGTGCGAGCAGCGGCTGCCGTACTTCGCCATCCCCCGCTTCATCCGCGTGATGGCCGACCTGCCAAAGACCGAGAACGGCAAGGTTCAGAAATACAAGCTGCGCGCTGAGGGTCGCAGCGCCGACTGCTGGGACCTGGCGGCCAGCGGATACCAGGTTCGGCGGTGAACGCAGCGCTGATCCGTGGCGCGGTCGAGGTGCCGCACACCCGCAGCAGCAGCGATTCCACGTCGCAATGGCTGGCCCGGGCCTTCGACGCCGTGCTGCGTCAGCACGGCCTGTCGGCCGACGAGGTCGATGGGCTGGGCGTGGCCTCATTCACGCTGAAGCCTGACCGCTGCATCGACCTGGCCTGGCGGCTGGGGCTACGGCTGTCGTGGTCGATGGACGACAGCAATGGCGGAGTCAGCGGGCTGAACCTGCTGCAGCACGCGGTGGCCGCTATCGAAACCGGCCAGGCGCGTCACATCGTGTTGCTGGCCGCCGATGCCTTCCAGGGCCAGGACTTCGCCGACCTGGTGGCGAACTACAACCGCACCACGCAGCTGCTGCTGCGGCCACTGGGCATCGCCAACCCGAACGCGCTGTTTGCGTTGCTGACCCAGCGCCACATGGCCAAGCATGGCCTTGAGCGCGCCGACTACGGCCGGCTGGTGACCCTGCAGCGTGGCCACGCCATGCGCAACCCGCTGGCTGTCTACCGCGACCTGATGAGCCTGGACGACTACCTGGGGGCCCCGCTGGTGGCGGAGCCGCTGGGCCTGTACGACTGTGTGCCGGTGGTGGCCGGCGCCGACGCCATCCTGTTGAGCCGTGCCGATGCCGTGGCCGACCGCCACGGCTGCGTGCAGGTCAAGGCATTCAAGGCCATGCACAACGCCGACCGGCATGCCGGCGACGGCCTGCGCACGGGGCTGCACGACATCGCGTCTGCGCTGTTTGCGCAGGCGGGGCGCGGCCCGGACGACATCGACCTGGCCTGCGTCTACGACGACTATCCGGTGATGGCCCTGGTACAACTGGAGGACTTGGGCCTGGTCGGCGACCGCGGCGTGGCGCACTTCGTGCGCGACGACCTGCCGTCAGGTCGGCTGGCCGTCAACACCTCCGGCGGGCAACTGTCGGTGGGCCAGGCAGGCTGCGCCGGTGGCATGCACGGTCTGGTCGAGGCGATCCGGCAATTGGGCGGCCGGGCCGGAGAGCGGCAGCTGGCGTCCGCACGCACCGCCGTCGTGTCGGGCTACGGGATGGTGCAGTACCGCTACGGCATGTGTGCCAACGCGACCATCCTGGAGGCCGTCTCGTGAAGCCACAAGCCAGTCTCTGTCTCGGTTGCTCGGCGCTGGACTTTCCACCGCGGTTGCGATGCCACCGCTGTGGCGGCATGCAGTTCGCGTCGCGCCTCATCACCAGCGCCGAGGTGGCGGGTGTCAGCCGGGTGCACCGCGGGCCACCCGGTTGTGTCCATGAACACCTGGTCGAGCTGTGGGCCGATGGCGGACTGCGCCTGCTGGCCGTAGCCCGATTCGCGCCGCCCCTCGGAAGCCGTGTCCAGCCCGTCAGTGCGGACAACGGTGCCATTTTCATTTCCGATCCTGAAGCCCCCGAACCAAGGAATTCCAATGACTGAGTTGACTGCCATCGGCACGCAAGGCCTGGGTGCCTATGTGGCCCGGCCACCGTCCGGCCACGGCCCGCTGCTGCTTGTGCTGCAGGAAATCTTCGGCATCAACCGCCATGTGCGGGCGTTGTGCGACCTGTTCGCCGAGGAGGGCTATGTGGCGGTGGCGCCCGACCTGTTCTGGCGTCAGGGCCGGGGCATCGACATCGACCCGTTGGGCGATGGTGCGATGGCGCGGGCCCTGGCGCTGCTGGACGGCTTCGATGACGCGCAGGCGATGGACGACATCCGCGCCACCTTGGCCTTTGCCCAGGTGCAGCTGGGCTGCATCGGGCCTGCCGCGGCGGTCGGCCACTGCCTCGGAGGGCGCCTCGCGTTGCGGGCCCTGCACGACACGCCGGTGCAGTGCGCCGTGTCGTACTACGGCGTCGGCCTCGAAACCCTGGTGACCCAGCCACTGCCGGTGGGCAAATCGGCCCTGCTGCACGTGGCCCAGGACGACGCCTACAGTCCGCCGCCTGTTCAGGCCGCGATCCGTGCACATGCGGGTGGGGCGATCAAGGCCTGCTTCTATCCGGGCTGCGACCATGCGTTCGCCCGCGAGGGCGGCGCGCACTTCGACGCCTCGGCCGCCCGGCTGGCCTACGACCGCACGCTGACCTTCCTGGTGCCTCGCGTGGGCCCGGCCTACGACCTGGAAGCGCTGTGGGAGAAGCATGTGGACTACGAGTTCACCACCCGCAACGTCGATCTGACGATGGGCACGATGGTGGCGCAGCCCTACGTCAACCACATCCCCACGATGACCGGCGGCGTTGGCTACCGGGACCTGCGCCGGTTCTACGCCGACTACTTCATCGGTGCCAACCCGGACGACGCGATGCAGGTGTCGGTGTCGCGCACGGAGGGTGCGCGCCAGCTCGTCGACGAGCTGGTGTTCAGCTTCACCCACGACCGCCGCATCGAGTGGCTGCTGCCGGGGGTGGAGCCTACCGGCCGACATGTCCGCTTCGGCCTGGTGGGCGTGGTGCGGTTCCGCGGCGACAAGCTCTGCCACGAGCACATCTACTGGGATCAGGCCACCGTGCTGGCTCAGGTGGGCCTGATCGACCCCAGCCGGCTGCCGGTGCTGGGTGCCGAGGCCGCCGACAAGATCATCGACAACAGCCTGCCGAGCAACCGGCTGATTCGCAGCTGGTGAGTGCGGTGGCCGAGCACTACTTCTACGAGCCGCGCCAGGGCCACGGCTTGGCGCACGACCCGATCGCCTCGATCGTCGGGCCGCGGCCGATCGCGTGGATCTCCACCCGCTCGCCCGACGGCCGGACCAACCTCGCGCCCTACAGCTTCTTCGGCATCTTCAACTACACGCCGCCGATCATTGGTTTCGCCAGTGACGGCTACAAGGACACCCTGCGCAACGCGCTGGCGCAGGGCGAGTTCGTGGTCAACGTGGTGACCGAAGCGCTGGCCGAAGCGATGAACCTGACCAGCGGCAGCTCCCTGGAGAGCGAGTTCACGATGGCCGGGCTGGAGAGCGCGCCGGCGCAGCGGGTGGATTGCCCGCGCGTCTTGGCCTCACCGGTCGCCCTGGAGTGCAGGGTGGTGCAGCACCTGCCGCTGCGCGACAGCGCGGGAGAACTGGCCGGCAGCGTGCTGCTGCTGGCCGAGGTGGTGGGTGTCAGCATCGACGCGGCGCTGGTGGCCGGCGGCCGATTCAGCTGGGGCGACGTCCGCACCGTGGTGCGCGGCGGCGGGCCGGCCGACTATCACCGCATCGGCCGCGACAACCTGTTGCAGATGCAGCGGCCGGCCTGAACGCAGACGGCCGGCGACGCTCAGGCTCGGCCGGCCAGACGGGATGGCGAAACCATTGCACCACGTCATAAATACTACAGTATACTGAATACTAAGAATGAAATGGAGCTGCCCAGTGCGGCGCCACCAGGAGCAGCAGCTATGCACGAAGACAACCGCTACGACACCTACCGCGAGCCCGTGGCCGGGCGGGCCGACGTCGAGGACACGCCCGAATTGGTGGCGTACTACCAGGCCCTTGAGCAGTTCGAGGCCGGCGCCCTGTGGACGGTGGCCAACAAGATCGAGCCCTGGCAGCCCGCGTCGGCGTCGGTGCCGGTGATCTGGCGCTACCAGGACCTGCGCGAGACTGTGCTGCGCTCGCTGGCGCTGGTCACGCCCGAGAAGGCAGGCCGGCGCGTGATCTATCTGAACAACCCGGGCCGGCGTGACGTGTCCGCCGCAGTGGGCTGGCTCTACTCCGGTCTGCAGGTGATGAATCCCGGCGAATGCGCCTCCACCCACCGCCACTCAGCCAGCGCGCTGCGCTTCATCATGGAAGGCCGTGGTGCATACACCATCGTCGACGGCCACAAGATGACGCTGGGCGCAAACGACTTCGTCCTGACGCCCAACGGAACCTGGCACGAGCACGGCGTGGAGGCCTCGGGCAGCCCCTGCATCTGGCAGGACGGTCTGGACATCCCGCTGGTCAATGCGATGGAGGCGAACTTCTACGAGGTCCATCCCGACCTGCACCAGGCCGTCGGCCACCCGGTTGACGATGCCACGGCGATCTGGGCAGGCACTGCGCTGCTGCCCCACCAGCACGGTTGGAACAAGCCCTATTCGCCGCTGTTCAAGTACGAATGGGGCCCGACCTACGAGGCCTTGCGCCGGCTGGCCGGCTTGAACGAGGGCTCGGTCTTCGACGGTGTGCTGATGCACTACACCAACCCGCTGACCGGCGGGCCGGTGATGCCGACGATCGGCGCCAGCATGCAGTTGCTGCGGCCAGGGTTCGAAGGGCGGGCCCACCGCCACACCGGCAGCTTCCTCTACCAGGTGGCCAAGGGACAGGGCTATTCGGTCATCGGCGGCCGGCGCTTCGACTGGCGCGAGCGAGACATCTTCTGCGTGCCGTCGTGGACCTGGCACGAGCACGTCAACAGCTCGGTGACCGACGACGCCTGCCTGTTCTGCTTCAGCGACCTGCCGGTCATGCAGTCTCTGCACCTGTACCGCGAAGAAGCGCTGCAGGATCACGGCGGCCACCAGCCCGCGCTGACCACACTCTGACTCCCAGCCACAGGAACTACCCCATGCGCCTTGTCACCTACCGTGCCCACGTCGATGAAGCCGCCCGGCTCGGCGTCGTCCAGGACGGCGAGATCATTGATGTCCAGCGCCTGGCCTGCAGCCAGGGCCAGAAGCTGCCTGCCTCGATGCTGGAGTTGATCGACCTCGGGCCGGCCGGGCTGCGCACGCTGCGCCGGCTGCTGGACACCGTGCCCGAGGGCGCGCCGGCTGGTTGCGCGCTGCCCGCGGCCAACGTGCAGTTGCTCGCGCCGATCCCGCGGCCGCGCAAGAACATCTTCGGCATCGGCCTGAACTACGTGGAGCACGTGGCCGAGTCCAGCCGCACCCTGGACACAGCGAAAGAACTGCCCAAACAGCCGGTGATCTTCTCCAAGCCGCCCACCACGGTGATCGGCCCCGGCGAGCCGATCCGCCACGATGCGCGCATCACCCAGCAGCTGGACTGGGAGGTGGAGCTGGCCGCAATCATCGGCACGCGGGCGAGCCGGGTCAGCGAGGACGAGGCGCTGTCGCATGTCTTCGGCTACAGCGTGATGATCGACATCAGCGCCCGCGACTGCCGCCGCGCCGGCCAATGGATCTATTCCAAGGGTCAGGACAGCTACGGCCCGTTCGGCCCCTGCATTGTCACCGCCGACGAGATCCCCGACCCGCACTGCCTGGAGCTTTGGCTCACCGTCAACGGCGAGCGCAAGCAGCATTCCAACACCCGCCACATGCTGTTCAAGGTGCACCAGCTGGTGGCCGACATCAGCGCCGGCATCACGCTGGAGCCGGGCGACATCATCGCCACCGGCACGCCCGAGGGCGTGGGCGCCGGCCGCTCACCCCAGGAATGGCTGAAGCCCGGGGATGTGGTGGTCGCCCATGTCGAGCGTATCGGCCAGATCCGCCACCCGGTTGTGGCCGTCTGACGTCAGGAGACCTGAACATGCTCAACTTCCCGGTATTCAAGGTGGCGGCGGTGCAAGCCGCGCCGGTCTTTCTCGACACACCCGCCACGATCGACAAGGCCTGTCGCCTGGTGCGCGAGGCCGCAGGGCAGGGCGCGGCGCTGGTGGTCTTCCCGGAAGTGTTTGTGTCCGCCTACCCCTACTGGAGCTGGGTCGGCAACCCGGTGGCGGGCAGCCCCTGGTTCCAGCGGCTGTGCCAGTCGGCGGTGGAGGTGCCCGGCCCCGAGATGGCGCGTGTGGCACAGACCGCCCGCGACTGCGGCGTGCATGTGGCTCTAGGCATCAACGAACGCGCTGTGCGCAGCCTGACGACGATCTACAACACACAACTGTTGATCGGCCCCGAAGGCCAGCTACTGGGCCACCACCGCAAGCTGGTGCCCACCTGGGCCGAGAAGCTGACCTGGGCGCCCGGCGACGGCGCCGGCCTGCGTGTACACCGCACCGCCATCGGCCCGATAGGCATGCTTGCCTGCGGCGAGAACACCAACACGCTGGCGCGCTTCGCGCTGCTGGCGCAGGGCGAGCTGGTGCACCTGGCAAGCTACATCGCGCTGCCGGTGGCCCCTCCCGACTACGACATGGCCGAGGCGATCAAGGTGCGGGCGATGGCCCACTGTTTCGAGGGCAAGGTGTTCACCGTAGTCGCCTGCTCGACGATCGCGCCCGAGACAGTGGACCTGATGGAGCAGGCTTTCCCGGGTGCGGGCGCGCTGCTGGCGCGCAAGAACAGCGCCTGGTCCGGCGTCATCGGCCCCGATGGCCGGGTGGTCGGCGCGCCGCTAGTCGACGACGAGGGCATCGTCTACGCAGAGATCGACCTGAACCGCTGCATCCAGCCGCGGCAGATGCACGACATCACCGGCCACTACAACCGCTTCGACGTGTTCGACCTGCGTGTCAACCGGCGGCGGCTGCAGCCGGCCACGTTCCTGGACCCGGCGCCGGAAGTGCTGCCGGATCTGCTGGGTGCTGACCGCCTCCCCTCCACCAGCCCCTCCGGGGAATCGGCATGAGCAAGACCTACCGCATCGGGCAGATCGTGCCCTCGTCTAACACCACCATGGAGACCGAGATACCGGCGATGCTTCTGGCCCGGCAGGCGGTGCGGCCAGAACGCTTCACGTTCCACGCCAGCCGCATGCGGATGAAGAAGGTGGTGAAGGCCGAACTGGAGGCCATGGACCGCGACAGCGACCGCTGCGCGCTGGAACTGAGCGACGCCCATGTCGACGTGCTGGGCTACGCCTGCCTGGTGGCCATCATGAGCATGGGCCCCGGCTACCACCGCCAGTCGCAGCAGCGTCTGCATGCACGCACGATCGAGAACGCGGCTCCGGCGCCGGTGGTCACCAGCGCCGGAGCGCTGGTGGACGGGCTGCACGCGCTCGGCGCCCGCCGCATCGCGGTGATCTGCCCCTACCTTAAGCCGCTGACCCAGCTGGTGGTGGACTACCTCGCGGCCGAAGGCTTCGAGGTGCTGGACCACGTGGCGCTGGAGATCCCCGACAACCTCGAGGTCGGCCGGCACGATCCTCAGCGTCTGCTGCAGATCTACCGCGACCTGAAATGGCAGGGAGCCGACGCCATCGTGCTGTCGGCCTGTGTGCAGATGCCCTCCCTGCCGGTGATTGCAGCGGTCGAGGCCGAGGTCGGCATCCCAGTCGTGTCGGCTGCGGTGTGTACCACCTGGGCCATGCTCAAGCAGTTGGGCCTGGAGACGGTGGTGCCCGGTGCGGGTGCGCTGCTCAGCGGCAAGTATTGATGGGTGCAAGCGAACGTTTGATCGGTAAAATGAGCTAGTTGGCCGAAGGGCTGGGGCAATTGAACCGTCATGCGGGGCTCAAGGGCTACTGCACAGGGCTGACGTTGCCGCTCGCCCGCAAGAGCGTGGAGCCCATGGCCGCGCGGGTGGACCCGCTGCACGCCAGCGCTCGGCACCAGTCGGTGCATCACTTCATAGCAAAGCCTGAATGGTCCGATACGGAGATGCTTCGGCGAGTCTGCCAATGTAAGCGAACGGTCATCCTATCTTGACGAGGACGCCGGTCAGGGCGCGTTGATCTCGTCAGTGGTTTCGCCTTCTCGGTAGTACCGACCGATGGCTCGATCGAGTCGCTTGAGCAGAGCGTTGAGCGTCTCGCCGTCTCGGCGTGCGAGCATGGCAAGAGCGTTGTGTGCGTCGGCCGCGGTCGCTGCGCAACCTACTCCGTCGATAAGGCCCAGGGTAATGTCCCCGCCATCGTCGATCAGGGCTTCGATGTTCTTCATGTACCAGCAGCTTACTGCGTTGCGCCACGCTCCACAGATGCGGCAGCAGTTCAGTGGTCCGACTGGCGGGCTGCGTCGGCAGCCGCTCCATGACGTCTCGCAGGTACGCGTACGGGTCGTGCCCGTTGAGCCTGGCCGACTATGCCGATCGCCGAACTATGCCGAAGGGGCTCGCTTCTCCCTGGATTCTCCGTTGTCGGCGTGTGATCGGGCGCCTGCACGCCTCGTTCTGAGCATCCCAAGCCCATGAATGAGCCCGGCGTTCGCGAAGAAGCATTACTTCGAGTTATGAAGCCCGCGTTCGTAATTCCTGTTTCTTGAGAGCGGTTGCTCACCTGGATTCGTGGCCACGGCTCGCCTGAGGCTTGAGCCGACGCTTGTCCGTCGAGACCGGCATGCTTGACGCGCGTAGCGCTACGCGCTACAATGAAAGCCTCAACCACCCTCGGGAGTCAGCTATGTGCAGTTTCAACAAAATCAGGATGAGAGATGATCAAAAGCTTTCAACACAGCGGCCTTGAGGAATTCTTCAAGTCTGGCTCTAAAGCAGGCATTCAACCTGCTCATGCAAAGAAACTCAGTCTGCAGCTTCTGGCGCTCAACAATGCGACCGGCCCTGATGACTTGGGTGCAGTGATCTGGCGGCTACACCCCCTGCAAGGAAAATACGAGGGGTTTTGGGCAATCAGTGTCAGCGGTAACTGGCGAGTAATTTTTACCTTCGACGGCACGGACGCCGTGTTGGTGGATTATCTCGACTATCACTAAGGAAAATTTTCATGACGCGCATGCATAATCCGCCGCATCCCGGCGAGGTGCTTCGCGAATATCTCGGTGATCTGCCAGTCAACCAGGCGGCAGATCACCTGCGGGTGAATCGTGTCACCCTTTCGCGAGTGCTCAACGGAGCATCGGGGATCTCTGCCGACATGGCGATCCGCTTGAGCCAAGCTCTTGGCACGAGTGCGGAGCTTTGGGCCGGCATGCAGCTCCAGTACGATCTTTTCGTGGCCGAACAACAAGATCGGCCGAAGATCGAGAGGTTCGCGCTCGCCGCGTGAATTGCCTGGCCTATGGACGAACTGAGTCCAGGCCATTGATGTTTAGGTGATGTGGAGTTCACCGAGCTAGCCCCTCGACTTAGAGACGACCCACCCAGCGCAGGCCGGGCGTTTTTCATTGATGGCAGACCACCGCCAACTGGCGGGCTGCGGTCACGCGGACTGATGGCCGCGGCATCGCAACTCGACGGTGACCGATCGGCCATTCTCCGTCCTGATTGCCTGGGGCGGGAAGTGCATGTGGCAGCAACCGCCCGCTGTCTGGCAGACCCAGTCGAGGTACTTGGAAGCGCGCTGCTTCGATGATCCGTCATAGTCCCCTGTGGTCGGCCCGTGTGGTCGCCGCCGCGAAATGGAAGGGTCATGCGGCCACTATCATCGGTGGCCCGGCTTCGGGCTCGCTGCCTAACGTGTCAGCGCCACCTTTCCATGGATGCATTCCACGTCGTCATCGATACCAGCGTTCTGCGACAACCCAAGTGGCGCCCCAAGGTCTACGCCGGGGCCTGAGCTCGGCGTTGTTGGCCTTCTTGTCGTGGTGATGGCTACGTCGGCCTGTTCGTATCGCAAGGCTGCAACATCTTCGCAGATTGACCATGGTGGCCTCGTGTGCAGCCACGGCCCATTCGGGCTCGAACTCGATCGATCTTGCAAGTGCCTTGTGGTGGTCCGACATGACGTGCGACTGCTCGACGGCTTCGCGGTATTCGATTTCTGCCGCAGTTGTGTCGATGGTGGCTTGAAATAGGCCAGCATCATCCAAGCACTCGCGAATCGTCGGGCCTATAACCGCCTCGCACTTGGCGATGACGTGCAGCAGGTATTTGTCGAATGACGCATACGTTTTTGTGCCACTTGGGTTTTGCACCTTCGGTGCCGCCAAGACCATCGGAAAAGTCCCATCAAACTGGGCTGCAGACGTGATATCCAGCCCGCGATGGATCACAGAGTTCCGCAGTTCACGAATGTAGAGGTAGTTAGCCTCGCCATCAGAAAATCCTGAGAACACTAGGCGCGACTTCAGGCGCGCCTCAATGTCGTTGTTCGGTTGCAGCGACTTCGTGTCCCGAACGAGGTCGATGGCCGCGACCAAGTTTTGAAAATAGCCCGAGTAGTGGATGCGCATGTCCGTCTGATCGTTGACGGAAAGTTGCATTCGGAACGACATTGTAGAACGCAACGCTGTTTGTCGCGCCGTCATGTACCACGCCAGCGAGTGCAGCAGGTCGCGGTGTTCGATACTCAAAGTTGCCATCGATGCTCTTCCATTTGGATTTGTGCTTGGCTCGTGCCGGCCTACTTGCCGAGCAGCCCCTTGATCCACATGGACAGGCCGAGGCCACTACTACCAAGCATCGTGGCCGTTGGCGCGACGATTAGCGCCAAGAGCAGCGCGAACAGCATCACGTACAGCGCGCGCTCACGCGCGCGCATCGGTAACTTGCCAAGGATGCTGGCAATGCCGTTCTCACGCGATGTTGATGCCTGCGCGGGCTTGGTCATGGCGTGCTTGACCGCTGCTGCGCGACACGAAGTGAATCGAGCGGCTCCCAAAGACTGGAATTCGGCGGCAACTCAAATCGCCGCGCCTTGTCGTTCTCGAACAGGCAGTACGGGTCAGTGGGCGGGCGACTTTGGGGTGGAGGTGGCCGTCGAGGCGTGTTCGGTTCTTGTGCCATGGCGACTCCGGGAATGCAGTGCTAGCAGCGTCGTTGATATGATACACTATGTATGGTGTGCCAAATCAGGAACAAATGAAAACTGACGATCTGCCGCCCTACAAGGCCTTCGGAGACCTGCTTGCGCGACGACGCGTTGAGGTTGGCTTTGCCAAGCAACAGGAGTTGGCGACGGCCATGGGCGTCAAGCAGCAGTCTGTGAGCCGCTGGGAAAAGGGTCTCGGGCGCCCACGCGCGACGGAAATGCCGAAGCTGGAGAAACTAGTCGGCGCCAAGCCCGGTGAACTCTTGGCTGCAGCAGGCTTCGCTACCGCACCAACTACGGCAACTGCAGCGACCGCCAAGGCCGAGGTCGTCGATACCGGGACGTCTTTCGACAGGGCACTACCGCTGTCGGCACTGACGCCCGAGACCTTCGAGAGCTTCTGTACAGCCCTGCTGGCGCGTCTTTACCGGACGCTGCGCGGTGACGTTCATCGCTACGGTGGCCCAGGCAGCGACCAGCACGGCATCGACATCGTCGCTCGTGGCCCCTTCGGCATCCACTCATTTCAGTGCAAGCGGGTCAACGAATTTGGCGCGCAGAAGGTTCATACAGTTGTTGGCGAGCAAACCTTCAAGGCCGACCTGAAGGTACTTCTGCTGTCCTGCGTCGCGAGTCCAAGGGCACGAGACGCAATAGCGGCTCACGCCGACTGGCACCTCTGGGACCGCGAAGACATTACGCGCAAGCTCCATGAGCTTGCACTCGTTGACCGTATCGACCTGGTCGACAGGTATTTCAGCGGCCAGCGTCTCGACCTTCTCGGCATCGGCGAGGCCGGGCCGCTTCAAAGCGTCGAAGACTTCTACAAGCCATTCTTGGTTTCCGGTCGCTTCTTCAATCACTCGTGGGCGCTCATCGGTCGCGAGACAGAGTTCGCAGAGTTGACCGAGCACGCCAAGAACGAATCGGTGCTGGTCACCTGCTTGCTGGGTGCTCCCGGTGCTGGCAAGAGTCGCTTGCTTCGCGAGGTCGTCGACAAGCTCTCGACCAACGATCGTAGCCTCAACATTCGCTTCGTCTCCCCCACCGAGGAGGTGAAGGCCCACCACCTGGACCAGCTGCGCGATTCGAGAGGTGGTGCAACGCTCATCGTCGTCGATGACGCCCATGAACGCGATGACCTGGACATCTTGCTGAGGTACGTGGCCGACCCTGACAACAAGGCTCGGCTGCTGCTCTCGCTCAGGCCGTACGGAAAGGAGGCGCTCAAGCGCCAAGCGGCCAACGTGGCTCTGCTGGAGCCGCTCATTCAATTCATCGAAATGAGTCAGCAGACTGTTGAGGCTGCGCAGGCATTGGCGAGCTCTGTCCTGGAAGAGTGCGGCGCTCAAGTCGAGGCGAGCGCCGGGATTGCGAGTGCTACCTACATGACACCGCTGGTGACCGTGCTCGCCGCCCAACTCGTCGCACGAGACGAAATCCCCCTGGCACTCCTGAACAACGCGAACGACCTCCGAGACTATGTGCTGGCGCGGCTTCAAGACGTCATCACGGCTTCGCTCGTCACCGGTCAGGACGTTGAGAGGCTTCGGGCGATTTTGCGGGTCGTCGCACTCGTTCAACCAATCATCCAAGATGACCCTGCGCTCCTGGAGGCGTTGAACAAACTTGAGGGTGTCGAGAAGGCCGACGCAAGCCGCCTGATGCGGCTACTCAACGAAGCAGGTGTTCTTTTCAAGCGAGGTCTTCGCTCGAGACTAGCCCCCGACCTTCTTGCCGACGAAGTCCTTCGCGACAACTACATCAGGTCTGATGGCGGTATCAACGAGAGAGGCATCCAGTTCTTCGAGCGAGCCAGTGCGAATCTCTTGAGGAACATGTTCGGCAACCTTGGTCGACTCGACTGGCGTCTGCGCGAAGGCAAGACCGACGAAAGCAAACTCCTGGATAGCCTCGGGCCGTTGCTCAAATGGGGTGACAAGTATCACAACCCGCATGTCGAAGCAGTCGAAGCCGTTGCCTACTATCAGCCCCGCTTCGCGCTCAACTTCGCCAAGAAGCTCATCAAAGATGGTCATGGCGATAGCGAGACCGTTTGCAAAATCGCGCGCAACGCAGCATTCACTTACGACCACCTCGACGAGGCCTGCCACCTCCTGTGGCGAGCTGGGCGCGACGACAGTAAGCCTCTCAACCAAAAGCCCAATCACGGCATTCGCTTGCTGAAGGAGCTCGCTGCGTTCGCAATCAACAAGCCAGTGGAGTACGTCTCGGGCGTCGTGAACTTCGCACTGGCGCTGCTTCAAAAGCCCTCATCGCTTGAAGGCGCGCATACCCCGTTCTCCATCCTCGAAGGCGCACTTGAGACGGAGATGGAGTCAACGAGCTACTCGCGCAACACCTTCACCATCACGCGTTATCACCTCCCGTTGGAGCAAGCACGCGGCGTACGCCAGCAAATCATCGCAGCACTGCTCGACTTCGTCGTAGCAGAGCCTACTCGGCGAGCCTTTCTCGCTGCGGACACGCTCTCCAACGCCCTGCGTTCGCCCATGCACGGCGATTCGACGGACGGGCAGTGGAGTCGTGAACACGTGGAGGTGCTTCGCCGCATTCGCGACCTTCTCAATCAGACCACCGTTCATCCGGTCGTGCTACTTGGCATCGTCAACTCAGTATCGTGGCATGCGCATTTCGGTCCAGATGAAACCAAGCCTGAGGCACTCGAGATTTTTGGGCATCTGGGGCGTGACCTCAGAACCAAGACCATTCGAGTGCTCATCGACGGCTGGGGCAACCAGACCTGGGAACTCACTACAGCGCTCAAGACCGGGGCGCACGAAGAGTACTTGGAACGCTTGGCAAGCGAGCTCATCGCCGCGTTTCCGGAGCCAAGCAAGTTGCTCGATGAGATGGAATCCTGCCTCGCTGACATCAACGTCATCGCTGGCCAAGGACACGGCTCACCGTTCATCTTCATGAACCGGCTCATTGCCAAGGCACCTGGCCTGGCTAAGGAACTGCTCACGCGAGATGTCGACCAAATCCTTGGCAAGAGTTTGACCGCCTACGTGGGACAAGCGCTCAGCGTCGCCATCGATGCCGGTGAAGGCGCACTCGTGCAACGCTACGTCGCACGGTCAGAGAGTTCCGATACGGCACTTAAGCAGGTTGCAGAAGCGTACATCCGGTATACGCCTACTAGGGCCTACACAACGGAGGAGGAAGAACTCTTTCGGCGCATCTTCGAGTCGAAGAGCCCAGATGTGCTCTTCACTGCATCGCACCTCCTGCGCCAGCTCTCATCGAAGAGCCCTTCTCTGGCGCTCGAGCTCGCATGTGCGATGGATTTCCAAATCTGCGTGCCGGCCACACATGACGTCTTCATGTGGCTGCATTCGTCCAAGGAAATTTCGCCCGCGGAGATTGGTGTCAGGCGCCGCGAATTGCTGCGCAAACTCGAGCCCACCGAACGCTTGGACGACTACTGGGTCGTAGCCTTTTTGAAGCAGTCCACCGAACTGGACGCAGCCGCAGTCGTTGAATTCATGAAGGCTCGACTCAAGGTCAGCGGCGACGTCGAACGATGGGCCTACATTCCCTTCGACCGACTCTATGCCAACTCTAGCTTGGACCTCAAATCATCGCCGATGGGGACTCGACTCTTGTCGGAATTGATGGACTGGGCGCTTGTCGAATGCGCAGAGCCGCAAGTAGCTTGGCTGTTCGGCAAGACGGTGTCAGGCCTATGGGGCTCGTACGACCAACCTCTGCTTGACCTTCTCCTCGCGTGGATGTCGGGCGGCACCGAGCAACACGCGAACTTGGTCGCAACCGTTCTTCAGAATGCGCAGCAGACCATCCTCTACGACCACACAGGGTTCGTGAGCGACATCCTTGAAGCCGCGGAGCAGATTGACGAAAAGGCAGCGAAATCCATTCGGCACGCGTTCTCGTCGGCAACCCTTACGGGTAGTCGAAGCACTGCGCCGGGTGAGCCGTTCCAGGAGGATGTGCGGCTTGAAGAGCACTGCACGGCGATGCTCGCGACTCTCAGTCGAGTTGAGCCTGCTTACGAGCTCTACGAGACTCTACTTGAGAGCGCTCGTGACGGCATCGCGCGGCAGCGACAGATGAAGCAAGCGATGGAGGACGAGGAAGAGTAATCGGTGCCTCGTCAGGTCAACTATGCAGGCTACTCTCCCGACGGGTGCACTTCGCCGAAGCTACCAGCCTCTCGAGCAGTCAGAGTACCGATTGAGCAACGGCAGTCTCTAGCACCGACATGCAACCGGCGATGTCGCCTATGCGCCGAACCTGTATCAATGGCCATTGGCACGTACCATCAGTGGACGCTCCCAAGTTGCCGGATATGTGGCGGTGGTACAGAATATGGCCTCATCCCGCAGAGCTAACGGGAGGAACCCTTTGTCAATCAATGGGTTGGATGCCTGGGATTGTTCCCATCGCCCGCTCCAATCGCGCGCCCGGCATCCACCGGGCGTTTTGCATTCCGGCAACTGACGGGAAATCGACAGCCAGTTCGCGCGATCCTTCAGTGTTTCCATGCCTGTGCACCGCAGCAAAACCGGTGCATCATCGTTTCCACACCACCGTCGGCATGCCATGGGAAATCCGTATCAGGTCATCTGCCTCAGTGCCGTCGCGCCGGACCTGTTCACGTCGTCCTATGGCCCGTTCGTCGTCAATGCCTGCCGAACGCTGGCCGACATCGCCGACGCGCTCCACGACAGCCCGTGCGACGCGCTGCTGGTGGAGGTGAAGACGCCGGCCGACTACGACAAGCTGCTTGCCTGGCCCGGCCTGGCGCACGCGGTGATGGACTCGGCCGTGGTCGTCGTCGCGCCCGAGCCCGCGCCCGCGCAGTGCATCAAGCTGCTGCAGATGGGCGTGCAGGACGTGCTGGCCAAGCGCCACGCCAGCGACGACTCGTTGGGCCGCGTGCTGCGCGTGGCCATCGAGCGCAAGCGCATGGACGCGAGCGCCAGGCGCGCGTTCTCCACCGACCTCACCACGGGCCTGCCCACGCACGCCCAACTGCTGGAGCACATGACCCACCTGCTGGCGCTGCGCGAGCGCGAACCGGCGGCGATGGCGCTCATCGTGCTGCGCCTGGAAGGCTTCCGCGCGGCCGAGATGGCGCTCGGTGTCGAGGCCGCCAACGTGCTGCGCCGCAAGGCCGCCGTGCGCCTGCGCGCGGCGCTTCGCGCGAGCGACGTCGTGGCCTCGCTGGGCTCCGACATGTACGGCGTGCTGCTCGCCTGGATCGACGCCGAGTCCGATGCCGAGGGCGTGGCGCGCAAGCTGCTGTCGTCGCTCAAGCAGCCATTCAACGTCGCGGGACAGGACCTGCCGGTGATGGGCACCGTGGGCATCGGCCAATACCCGGCCCACGGCAAGGACGCCGCGGCGCTGATGCGGCGCGCGGTGGGACAGGCCTCCAACGGCAACCTCAGCGAACTGGGCCACGTCGCCGCGGGCGCGGCCAACGACGACTGACGCGCGTCATCCTGCGTCTGCGCGCAGGATGACGACGCGGACCTGTCTATCGCGCCTCGTTCTTCGCGCCACGCGAGCGCAGCGCGAACCAGGCCCCGATCGCGGCGAGCGCGACCAGTCCGGCGCCCAGCCATGTCCACGGCAAGCCGTCGTCATCGACAGCGGTCGCGGGCCCGGACGCGGCCTCGGTCGTGAACGGGCTGAAGCCGCCGCCACCCGGATCGCTGGGCGCCGACGCGGGCGCGCTCGCCACCGGACGGTTGGCGAGCAGCGCGGCCGGCACGACCGCCGTGGGCCCGCCGCCGTTGGCCAGCACCCAGTGATCGGCCAGCCATTCGGCGCGCAGGTCCTCGCCGTCGCTGGTGTCGTCCTGCGGCTTGCGCTGGAGCAGGGTCAGGCCGGCGTCGGTCACCGACCACAGCTCGCCGCCGGGCCTGGCGCCGCGCAAGGTGACGGCGACGGCGGCCAGCCCGTCGGTGCTGGCGGCCAGGCTGGTGGCGGTGGAGGCGTCGGCGTCGCCGGGGCGCTCCCACACGCCGCCGGTGCCGAACCTGCGGTCGAGCGAGCCGTCGGCGTTCAGGTGGAACACCACGGCACGCGGCGTCGCGAGGCCCGTGGCTTCGCCGGCGACCAGCACCGAGCCGTCGGCCAGCGGCAGCAGGTCGTTGGGCTTGACGGCGACCCCGGCCGGCGTCAGCTGCACCTTGCCCTGCACGCCCCAGCGCAGGTCGGCGTCGCCCTGGGCCAGGAAGCGCGCGACGACCGGCTGCGGCTGGTTGCCCGCGAGGCCCGCGCCGACCATCCAGATCCGGCTGCTGGCGTCCACCCGCACGCTGGCCGGCGGGTCGTTGCCGGCGCCGAGCGTGAACGCGGTCTGGCCGAGTCGGCCGAAGCGCTCGTCGGGGCCGGTGCCGTTGATGAGGTGCTTGAGCAGGTAGTCGTTCGCGTCGGCCTGCGGGTCGTCGGTGACGAGCCACGCGGTGTTGCCGTCGCGCACCGTGAGCGAGCCCGCGTGCGCGGGCGCGCCCGCGCACGCGAGGAGGGCCAGGGCCGCCGCGAGGCGCGGCGTCATTTGTTGATGTCGCCCAGGCAGAGGTACTTCACCTCGACGTAGTCCTCGATGCCCTGGTGCGAGCCCTCGCGGCCCAGGCCGGACTGCTTGACGCCGCCGAACGGCACCTCGGCCACCGAGATGAGGCCGGTGTTGATGCCCACCATGCCGTACTCGAGCGCCTCGCCCACGCGGAAGATGCGGCCCACGTCGCGGCTGTAGAAGTAGCTGGCCAGGCCGAACTCGGTGGCGTTCGCCGCGGCGATGGCCTCGGCCTCGGTCTTGAATTTGACCACCGGGGCGAGCGGGCCGAATGTCTCCTCCTTCGTGCACAGCATGTCGGAGGTGACGTCGGCCAGCACCGTCGGCGTGAAGAAGCGCTCGTCGATGCGCGCGCCGCCCACCACCACGCGGGCGCCCTTGGCGAGTGCGTCGGCGATGTGCGCCTCGACCTTGGTGACCGCGTTGGCGTCGATCATCGGGCCCTGGTTGATGCCCGGCTCGAAGCCGTTGCCCACCTTGATGCCGCGCGCCTTCTCGGCCAGGCGCGCGATGAACGTGTCGTACACGCCCTCCTGCACGTACAGGCGGTTGGCGCACACGCAGGTCTGGCCGGCGTTGCGGTACTTGGAGACCATCGCGCCTTCGACGGCGGAGTCGATGTCGGCGTCGTCGAAGACGATGAAGGGCGCGTTGCCGCCCAGCTCCAGCGACAGCTTCTTGATGGACGGCGCGCACTGCTTCATCAGGATGCGGCCGACCTCGGTGGAGCCGGTGAACGACAGGTGGCGCACCACGTCGCTGGCGCACAGCGAGTTGCCCACGAGGATGGAGTTGTCGCCGTCGGCGGTGACCACGTTGAGCACGCCCGCGGGCATGCCCGCGCGCTGCGCGAGCTCGGCCAGCGCGAGCGCCGACAGCGGGGTCTGCTCGGCCGGCTTGATGATGACGGGGCAGCCCGCGGCCAGCGCCGGCGCCACCTTGCGCGTGATCATCGCGATGGGGAAGTTCCACGGCGTGATGGCCGCGCACACGCCCACCGGCTGCTTCAGGATGATGTAGCGCTTGCCGTTGTCGGTGGTGGGGATGGTCTCGCCATAGACGCGCTTGGCCTCTTCCGCGAACCACTCGATGAAGCTGGCGCCGTAGACGACCTCGCCGCGCGCCTCCGCGAGCGGCTTGCCCTGTTCGGCGGTGAGGATGCGCGCCAGGTCGTCGGCGTTGGCCACGATCAGCGAGAACCACTTCATCAGCACCGCGTGGCGTTCCTTGGCCGTCTTGGCGCGCCAGGCGGGCCACGCCTTGTCGGCCGCGGCGATGGCGGCGTCGCTGTCGGCGCCGCCGAGGTTGGCCACGTCGGCCAGCTTCAGGCCGGTGGCCGGGTCGTTGACGTCGAAGCGTGCCGTGCCGGCGACCCACTCTCCGCCGATGAGGGCGTCGGTCTTGAGCAGGCCCGCGTCGTTGAGCGTGGCGATGGGAGAGGTTTTCATGTCCATTCCAGGAAACTCCTGGGCCGCGGTCGGGATGACCGGACGGCCCGTGATGGTGGCAACTCTACCTGCTGCGGGCGCGCGTTTCCCGGCGTCCGGGGCGGTGTTTGCCTGGGTCAATGCAACGAAAGGAAAAGCCGCCGCGGATGCACCGGTGGGCGGCTTGTCGTGGAGGTGTAGGCGCTCGCTCGCGAGAGAGAGCGAGCAGGCGCGCCCGGCCTCAGGCCAGCGCCTTGAACGAGTCCGCCATGATGGCCAGGCCCTCGTCGATCAAGGCGTCGCTGGCCGTGAGCGGCACCAGCACGCGCACCACGTTGGCGTAGGAGCCGCAGGACAGCAGGATCAGGCCGCGCCTGGCCGCCTCGTTGCACAGGCGCTTGGTGAGGTCGGCGTCGGGCTTGGACCGGTCGCCGTCCTTGAACAGCTCGATGGCGATCATCGCGCCCAGGCCGCGCACGTCCTGGATGGACTTGTGCTCGGCGGCCATCGCCTTCAGGCCGGCCGTCAGGCGCGCGCCGATGGACCTGGAGCGCTCCAGCAGCTTCTCTTCCTCGAACACCTCCAGCACCGCCAGCGCCGCGGCGCAGGCCAGCGGCGAGCCGGCGTAGGTGCCGCCCAGGCCGCCGGGGCCCGGCACGTCCATGATCGAGGCCTTGCCGATGACGGCCGAGATGGGGAAGCCGCCGGCCATCGACTTGGCCATGGTGATCAGGTCGGGCGCGACACCCCATTGCTCGCACGCCAGCCAGGTGCCGGTGCGGCCGGCGCCGGTCTGCACCTCGTCGGCGATGAAGACGATGCCGTGCTTGTCGCACAGCGCGCGCAGCGCCTGCGCGAACGCCGGCGTGATCGAGTAGAAGCCGCCTTCGCCCTGCACCGGCTCGATGATGAGCGCGGCCACGCGATCGGCCTCGACGTCGTACTTGAAGATGGCCTCGATGGAGGCCAGCGCGTCGGCTTCGCTGACGCCGTGCAGCGCGTTCGGGTACTTGGCGTGGTAGATCTCGGCCGGGAACGGGCCGAATCCGGCCTTGTACGGCGCCACCTTGCCGGTGAGGCCCATGCCCAGCAGCGTTCGGCCGTGGAAGCCGCCGCCGAAGGCGATGATGGCCGAGCGCTTCGTGGCCGCGCGCGCGATCTTCACCGCGTTCTCGACGGCCTCGGCGCCGGTGGTCAGGAAGAACGCCTTCTTCTGGAAGTCGCCCGGGGCCTTGGCGATGAGGCGCTCGGCCAGCTCGATGTAGGGCTCGTAGGCCAGCACCTGGAAGCAGGTGTGGTGCACCTTGTCGAGCTGCGCCTTGACGGCCTCGACGATCTTCGGGTGGCGATGGCCGGTGTTGAGCACGGCGATGCCGCCGGCGAAGTCGATGTAGCGCTTGCCTTCCACGTCCCACATCTCGGCGTTCTCGGCGCGGTCGCAGACGATGTCGTAGGTCTGGCCCAGGCCCGTGGGCATGGCGGCGCGGCGGCGGGCCATCAGGGCGGCGTTGTTCAGGTGGGCGTCACGTTGCATGGGGGAGCTCCAGAAGGGAATTCGTCGACTTTAGGACGGCCGACCCGATACAGCCATGTACAGTTGACCGGTTGGGCCCGCATACTGTGCAGGTCGAAGTCCCTGTACAGATGGCGCCATGTTCACGCTGCAGAACGATTCCCCCACCCCGCTGGTCACTCAGATCGTCGACGGCCTGCGCCGCCTGGTCGCCGACGGCAGCCTGCGAACGGGCGCGAAGATCCCGTCGATCCGCCACTTCGCCAAGACGCACCAGGTGAGCGTGTTTACCGTCGTCGAGGCCTACGACCGGCTGGTGGCGCAGGGCTACCTGGTGTCGCGGCCGCACTCGGGCTTCTTCGTGCGGCGGCGCGCGCCCGCCGAGGTCGCGCCCGTGCCCGGCTTCGCCTCCACGGCCAGCTTCGACGCGCAGTGGTACCTGCGCAGCATCTTCGAGAACCGCCACTTGGCCGTGAAGGCGGGCTGCGGCTGGCTGCCGCAGTCGTGGCTGTTCGAGGACGGCGTGCGCCGCAGCCTGCGCGGCCTGGCCGCCGAGAACGTCGAGCTGGACGGCTACGGCGACCCGCGCGGCCACCTGCCGCTGCGCGAATGGATCCGCGACGCGCTGGCCGAGCAGGAGGTGTCGCTGCAGCCCGACCAGGTGCTGCTGACGCACGGCTCCAGCCACGCGCTGGACCTGGCCATCCGCCGCCTCGTGCGCGCGGGCGACGCCGTGCTGGTGGACGACCCGGGCTACTCCAACCTGCTGTTCGCGCTGCGCGTGGCCGGCGCGCGCCTGATCCCTGTCCAGCGCACGCCGCAGGGCTACGACCTCGCGGCGCTGGAGGAGGCCATCGTCACGCACCACCCGCGCGTGTTCTTCACGCAGCCGCGGCTGCAGAGCCCGACGGCTTCCACCGCCACGCTGCCGCAACTGCATCGCGTGCTGCAGCTGGCCGACAAGCACGGCCTGACCATCGTCGAGAACGACCTCTACGTGGACCTCGACCCCGACCCGCGTCCCTCGCTCGCCAGCCTCGACCAGCTGGCGCGCGTGCTCTACGTCGGCAGCTATTCGAAGACCATCTCGCCCAACCTGCGCGTGGGCTACATCGCCGCGCATCCGGCGCTGATCGACGACCTCGCGCAGCTGAAGATGATCTCGGGCCTCACGTCGTCGGCCTTCAGCGAGCGCCTGATCCTGGGCGCGCTGACGCAAGGGCGATGGCGCAAGCACCTGAAGAGCCTGCGCACGCGCCTGGCCGAGGCGCACGAGGCCTGCGGGCAGCGTCTGGCGGCCCTCGGCTTCGAGCTGTTCCACGAGCCCAAGGCCGGCATGTTCCTGTGGGCCCGCCATCCGCGCCTGCCCGACCCGGTGGCGCTGTCCAATCGCGCCGCGCAGCACGACATCATGCTGGGCCCCGGCAACCTGTTCTCCGCGACGCTGCAGCCCACCGACTGGATGCGCTTCAACGTGGCGTTCGCCAACGATCCGCGGCTGGCGGCGTTTCTCGAGAACGAACTAGCTTAGCCGCGGCTGGATCCCGAAGATCAGCCCGGCGACCACCGCCACCACGGTGATGGCCAGCCAGACGCGTTGCAGCGTCTCGGTGGCGCGCTTCTCCTTGATCGTGGCGTCCAGCTGCTGCTGCAGGGTGGCGATCCGCTGGCGCAGCACCGGCATCTCCATCTGCGCGCTGACGGCCTCGGCCAGCAGCGGCGCGGTGAGTTCCTGGGCCTTCTCGGTGTTCCAGGTGGTCTTGAGTTCCTTGATGGACCGCGCGTAGAACGTGCCCCCGCCGCCCGACGTCGGCCTGACGATGAAGCCGGAGCGCGTGAAGAAGCCGTCGCGCAGCGCCATGTCGGCCTCGTTGGGCACGTCCACCTGGTACAGCGAGCCGGTGAGCACGCTGCTGTCGGGATGCGCTTGCGCCACCCATTCGACCAGCAGCGCGCGCAGCAGGCTCATGATGCCCATGCCCTTGGGATCGGCCAGGATCTGGCCCTTGGGGCCCAGGCGGGCGGCGCACACGGACTTGCCGTCCGCCGCCTTCATCCGCAGCACGCGGAACTGCAGCGCGTTGGTGGCCCGGCTGGCGGAGGCGCGCTCGGCGAAGTGCTGGGTCTTGCCGTCGCGCGGATCGAATTCGGCCAGCCAGCTCAGTTGAACGCGGTACAGGTGTTCGACGCGGCTGTCTGTCGGGCTGTTCTCCACCGCGTGGAAGTAGGTGACGCCGGCCACGCGCACGTGGCCCGAGGGCATGCGCAGGCGGAACATGCGCGTGCGCCCGGGGCGCGCGGCGGCCTCCATCTCGGTCTGCGTGCTGACCCATGGTGCGGAGGAGGGCGGTGCGTCGGCGGGGACTTCGGGCGAGGGAGGTGTCTCGGGCATGGGGGCGGTGCGGTGTCGCGCCGATTGTGGGCCGGCCGCAGGGCACGACAAGAGGAATTTGCCCGGAAGACGGTGACGTAGTACCGATTCCGGGCCACCACGGTCGCCGCGAACCGGCCTCTTATAATCTCGGGTTCCGCGCGACCTCGTCGCACGCCCCACCGTTCGTTGACGCCCGCCCCGGACCCACCCGGGCGAGGCCCCCAGAAAGTGCCGGAATGAAAGCCGCAGAAATCCGTTCGACCTTCCTGAAGTTCTTCGAATCGAAGGGCCACACCATCGTCGCGTCGTCGCCGGTGGTGCCGGGCGACGATCCGACGCTGCTGTTCACGAACGCCGGGATGAACCAGTTCAAGGACGTGTTCCTGGGCTTCGACAAGCGCCCGTACACGCGCGCCACCACCTCGCAGAAGTGCATCCGCGCCGGCGGCAAGCACAACGACCTCGACAACGTGGGCTACACCGCGCGCCACCACACGTTCTTCGAGATGCTGGGCAACTTCTCGTTCGGCGACTACTTCAAGAAGGACGCGATCAGCTACGCCTGGGAGCTGCTGACGGTGCATTTCAAGCTGCCCGTCGACAAGCTGTGGGTCACCGTCTACGCCGAGGACGACGAGGCCTACGACATCTGGAACAAGACCGTGGGCGTGCCCGCCGAGCGCATCGTGCGCATCGGCGACAACAAGGGTTCGCGCTACGCCTCCGACAACTTCTGGATGATGGGCGACACCGGCCCCTGCGGCCCGTGCACCGAGATCTTCTACGACCACGGCCCCGGGATCGAGGGCGGCCCCCCGGGCTCGCCGGGCGAGGACGGCGACCGCTACATCGAGATCTGGAACAACGTCTTCATGCAGTTCAACCGCACCGAAGACGGCGTGATGCACAAGCTGCCCAAGCCCAGCGTCGACACCGGCATGGGCCTGGAACGCCTGGCCGCGGTGCTGCAGCACGTGCACTCGAACTACGAGATCGACCTGTTCGTCACGCTGCTCGCGGCCGCCAAGAAGGCTGTGGACGACGCGACTCCCGAGCGTGCCATCGACAACAGTGGCGTGCCCGGCAGGGAATTCGGAGGTTGCGACCCGGACTCCCCGTCGCTCAAGGTCATCGCCGACCACATCCGCGCCTGCTCGTTCACCGTCGTCGACGGCGTGATCCCGGGCAACGCCGGCCGCGGCTACGTGCTGCGCCGCATCGCGCGCCGCGCGATCCGCCACGGCTACAAGCTGGGCGCGCGCACGCCGTTCTTCCACAAGCTGGTGGCCGCGCTGGTGGCCGAGATGGGCGACGCCTATCCCGAGCTGCGCGCCGCGCAGGCCCGCGTCACGGAAGTGCTGCAGCAGGAAGAGGAGCGCTTCTTCAAGACCATCGCCACCGGCATGGAGCTGCTCGAGTCGGCCCTGGCCAGCGGCGCGAAGCAGGTCGACGGCGAGACCGCGTTCAAGCTGCACGACACCTTCGGCTTCCCGGTGGACCTCACCGCCGACGTCTGCCGCGAGCGCGGCCTGACGGTGGACGAGGCCGGCTTCAACCGCCTGCTCGAGCAACAGAAGGATCGCGGCCGCCAGGCCGGCAAGTTCAAGATGGCGCAGGGCCTCGCGTACAGCGGCGTGCCCACGCAGTTCCACGGCTACGAGCACCTGGTCGTCGAGACGGTGAAGGTGGTTGGCGTCTACGTCGACGGCAACCCGGTGAACTCGGCCACCGCAGGCGACGACGCCGTCGTGGTGCTCGACCAGACCCCGTTCTACGCCGAGAGCGGCGGCCAGGTGGGCGACACCGGCGAGTTGCGCAACGGCAGCACGCGCATGCTGGTGGAGGACACCATCAAGATCCAGGCCGACGTGTTCGGCCACCACGGCCGCATCGTCGAGGGCACCGTCACCGTGGGCGACTCGTTCGTCGCCAGGGTGGACGTGGAGCGTCGCGCGAAGACCGTGCGCAACCACAGCGCCACCCACCTGATGCACAAGGCGCTGCGCGAGGTGCTGGGCGCGCACGTGCAGCAGAAGGGCTCGCTCGTGAACGCGGAGCGCACGCGCTTCGACTTCGCGCACACCGGCCCGATGACGCCCGAGCAGATCCGCAAGGTGGAAGAGATCGTCAACGCGGAGGTGCTCGCCAACGCGCAGGCCAACGCCACGGTGATGGCCATCGACGACGCGCAGAAGTCGGGCGCCATGATGCTGTTCGGCGAGAAGTACGGCGACGAGGTGCGCGTGCTGACCATCGGCTCCAGCAAGGAGCTGTGCGGCGGCACGCACGTGCAGCGCACGGGCGACATCGGCGTGTTCAAGGTCGTGGCCGAGAGCGGCGTGGCCGCCGGCATCCGCCGCATCGAGGCGATCACCGGCGACAACGCGCTGGCCTACCTGCAGTCGCTGGAAGACACCGTCGACAAGGTGGCGGGCACGCTCAAGGCGCAGCCCGACGAGGTGCCGGCCCGCCTCGGCGCGGTGCTCGACCACGTGAAGGCGCTCGAGAAGGAGATCGAGAAGCTCAAGGGCAAGCTGGCCTCGGCGCAGGGCGACGAACTCGTCGCGCGGGCCGTGGACGTCAAGGGCCTGAAGGTGCTGGCCGCCAGGCTGGACGGCGCCGACGCGAAGACCTTGCGCGACACGATGGACAAGCTCAAGGACAAGCTCAAGACCGCGGCCATCGTGCTGGCCGCCGTCGACGGCGACAAGGTGCAGATCGCGGCCGGCGTCACCGCCGACTCCATCGGCCGCATCAAGGCCGGCGAGCTGGTGAACTTCGTCGCGCAGCAGGTGGGCGGCAAGGGCGGCGGCAAGCCCGACATGGCCATGGCCGGCGGCACCGATGCGTCCAAGCTCGCGGGCGCGCTCGCCAGCGTGCAGGGCTGGGTCGCCGAACGCGCGTGATTCCCGAAGTCCTTTGAAGCGACGGCTTCGTCGCTTCGACCCAACGCCGCGCATCCTTTCCGGATCCGCGGCGTTTTGCATGGCTTGACGACTCTCGAGAGAGCCCGCAGACTGGGCCCATGATCTTCGCTTTCGCCCCGTTCAAATCCATCGCGCGCGTTCACGCGCGTGGGGATGCGCACGTGTGCGCGCTAGTCGTCGTCACCACCGCGATCATGCAGGCCGTCGTCCTGCCGCCACCCAGTCCGGGCCCGGGCCGTCCCTGACTCCATCACCGCGAATTCCCCAACAGAAGGCCCGCCACCCGCGGGCCTTCTGCTTTTTGCAGACCGCCGACCCAGGCACCCCCACGAGGAGATGTTTATGAGCCGACAAGAGACCCTTTCGAATCCGGGCGACGCGCGCGCTGTCCCAGGCGGGCTGAGCGTGCGGCGCACCCGCGCCTCGGATGCCGAGGCCTACGCGCGCCTGATGTCCGACCCGGAGGTCTATGCGAACCTGCTGCAGATGCCCTGGCCCAGCCCTGATCACTGGCAGGCTCGCCTGGCCGACAGCTGCGCCCACGGCAGCCCGCACGTGCAGATCGTGGCCGAGGCCGACGGCCAGGTCGTCGGCGCTGCCGGCCTGCATCCGATCGGCGTGTCACCGCGCAAGCGCCACGCGATGGCACTGGGCATCAACGTGGGCGTAGCCTGGCAGGGACGCGGTGTCGGCTCGCTGCTGATGCAGTCGCTCTGCGACTACGCGGACAACTGGCTAGGCCTGTTGCGCATCGAGCTCGACGTCTATGCCGACAACCGGCGTGCGCAGGCCCTCTACGAACGCTTCGGCTTCGTCCGCGAAGGCGTGCACCGCTGCGAGGCGATGCGCGACGGCGTCTATGTGGACGGCTGGTCGATGGCGCGCCTGAATCCTTCGCCGCTGCGCGGATTCCAGCGGGATTGAGGCCGTGGCCTGGCGGACGGCATGAGAAAATGCCGTCCGCTTCCCGTTTTGACTGCCCCCGATGACCACGCCGTTCACCAACCTCGTCCACTACCCGACCAACACCGACGCCGAGCTCGACCGCCTGCAGCAACTGGCCGAGCAGCTCTCGGGCTTCGACGAACGCGTGTCGCTCGAATGGCTGGACGGCGCGATGACCGCGCTGGCCGCCGGCCCACGCGCCAAGACGGTGGCGGAGTGGCGCGACGCGCTGCTGGGCGACGCCTGGAGCCGCGCCTTCGCCGATCCGCAGGCTGATCGCGAGGCCACCGCGGTGCTGCAATCGCGCTGGTCGGTGCTGCTCAAGCAGCTCGATCCCGAGCTGCTGATGGACGCCGTCGACGAGTTGCGCCTCGCGCCGGTGATGCTCGAGTGGACCGACGAGGACACGAAGCGCCTGGTCGAGGACGGCACCATCGCCGCCGGTTCCGAGGCCGACGAGATCCCGCTCACCGGCGAGGTGTGGGCGCACGGCTTCATGGACGTCGTCGAAGGCTTTCCGGACGACTGGAAGGAGCCCGGCGAGTCCGCCGAGGAGGGCATGGCCGATGCCTACGACGAGGTGCTGGCGCGCATCGCCATGCTCACGCTGCACGACCCGGAGGAACTCGCCAAGACGCTCGAGGAGATGTACCCCGGCGAGAAGCTGGAGCGCGACGACCTGATCCAGGAGGCGCTGTACGCCGCTCAGGACCTGCGCTGCTATTGGGTGCAGAACGCCGCGAAGCCGGTCACGCGTGTCGTGGGCAGCGTGCCGGGACGCAACGACCCCTGCCATTGCGGATCCGGCAAGAAGTTCAAGAAGTGCCACGGCGCGTGATCCCGCGTCCCTGCGCCGAACGCGCGATCACGCTACATTGCGCCCATGAGTGAACGTCAAGACCTCGCGGGCAGGCACATCGTGTTGGGCCTGTCCGGCGGCATCGCCTGCTACAAGGCCGCCGATCTCGCGCGCGCCCTCGTGAAGGCGGGCGCCACCGTGCAGGTGGTGATGACCGCCGGCGCCGAGGCCTTCATCACGGCGGTGACGCTGCAGGCCCTCACCGGCCGGCCCGTGTACACGAGCCAGTGGGACGCGCGTCCGGACAACAACATGGCGCACATCAACCTGTCGCGCGAGGCCGATGCCGTCCTCGTGGCGCCGGCCAGCGCCGAGTTCATGGCCAAGCTCGTGCATGGCCGCGCCGATGACCTGCTGTCGCTGATGTGCCTGGCGCGACCGATCGCGCGCGTGCCGCTGCTGGTCGCCCCGGCGATGAACCGCGAGATGTGGGCGCATCCGGCCACGCAGCGCAACGTGGCGCAGCTGCAGGCCGACGGCACCACGCTGCTGGGGCCCGACGTGGGCGAGCAGGCCTGCCTGGAATTCGGCGAAGGCCGCATGCTGGAGGCGGTGGACCTGCGCGACGAGCTGATCGCGTTCTTCCAGCCCAAGATCCTGCGCGGCAAGCGCATCCTCGTCACCGCCGGCCCCACCTTCGAGGCCATCGACCCGGTGCGCGGCATCACCAACCACTCCAGCGGCAAGATGGGCTTCGCCATCGCGCGCGCGGCGCAGGAGGCGGGCGCCGACGTGACGCTCGTTGCCGGCCCGGTGCACCTGCCCACGCCGCGCGGCGTGCGCCGCATCGACATCGAGAGCGCGCGCCAGATGCACGCCGCCGTGATGCCGCTCGCGCGCGAGAGCGACGTGTTCGTGGCCACCGCGGCGGTGGCCGACTGGCGCCCGGCGCAGATGAACGAGCACAAGATCAAAAAGGACGGCAAGAAGGTGGCGCCCACCTTCGAGCTGACCGAGAACGAGGACATCCTCGCCGACGTCGCGCGCCTCGATCCGCGCCCCTACTGCGTGGGCTTCGCGGCCGAGAGCGAGAACCTGCTCAAGCACGCCCGCGACAAGCTGCAGCGCAAGAACGTGCCGCTGATCGTGGGCAACCTCGGGCCGGCCACCTTCGGCCGCGACGACAACGCGCTGGTGCTCGTGGACGCCGCCGGCGAGCGCGAACTGGCGCAGGCCGACAAGCTCACGCTGGCGCGCCAGCTCGTGCAAGAGATCGCGACTCGCATCGCGGCCTGATCCTCCCTCCGATTCCGTTTCCCCATGACCATCATCGATCTCAAGGTTCTCGACGTCCGCATGGCCGACACGCTGCCGGCCTACGCCACGCCGGGCAGCGCCGGCCTCGACCTGCGCGCCTGCCTGGACGCGCCTGTCGTGCTCGCGCCGGGCCAGACCGCGCTGATCCCCACGGGCCTGTCCATCCACATCGGGGACGCCGGCCTGGCCGCGATGATCCTGCCGCGCTCGGGCCTCGGCCACAAGCACGGCATCGTGCTGGGCAACCTCGTCGGCCTGATCGACTCCGACTACCAGGGCCAGCTGATGGTCAGCTGCTGGAACCGCGGCCAGGCGGAGTTCACCATCAACCCGATGGAGCGCATCGCGCAGATGGTCATCGTGCCTGTGGTGCAGGCCACGTTCCGGCGCGTGGACGACTTCGACGCGTCGCACCGCGGCGAGGGCGGGTTCGGCTCGACCGGCAAGCACTAACTGACGGCCCCACGGTCGCTGGCGCTCCCTGCCCCCGAGGGGTGAGTGTGGACGTCAGGCCGTCCAGTGGACGGACTGTCGCCTCACGAACGGGCGAGCGCTCGCTCGAGCCCAGCCGCGAGCGGCCCGGCAAACCCGGATCCGCCGCTCCCTTGAACTTTGCGTCAGGCCAACGAGCGGCAGCGCCGACGTCCACTTCAGTGCAGCTGCGAACGATCCTGCGGCGGCAGCACCTGCAGCAGCCCCGCCGCGTCGTCCTGCACGCTCTTCGCCTCGAGCTCGCCGGCCGTGGCCGCGCGCACGCCGCGCACCGCGACGCGCATGCGCAGGGCCATGCCCGCGAGTGGGTGGTTGCCGTCCAGCACGACGTGCGACGGGTAGACCTCGGTCACGGTGTAGACCGCGTCCGCGGGCATGTCAGGCGTGGCCGCGCCCTCGGGCAGCCCTTCGAACTGCATGCCCACCTCCACGCCGTCCGGGAACAGCGCGCGATCCTCGAAGCAGACCAGCTCGGAGTGGTATTCGCCGAACGCGTGCTCGGGCTCGATCTGCAGTTGCACGTCGTAGCCGGCCGCCTGGCCGTCCAGCGCTTCCTCGACCTTGGGCAGCAGGTCGTCACCGCCGAAGAAGAACTCGGTGGGCTCGGTGAGCTCGTCGATGGGCGCGTTCTGGGCGTCCGAAAGCTGCCAGGTGAGCGTGACGACGCAAGGGGCGGAAATGTTCATCGCGCAATTTTAAGCGGCGCCTGACGCGGCGCGTGGCGGCCCGGATCCCGAGCAGGGACAATGACGCGATGAACCTCCGTGAACCCCTCGCGCTGCTGGGCGGCCTGTCGCCCGCGGCCTTCATGCGCGACGTCTGGCAGAAGCGCCCGTTGCTGATCCGCGGCGCGCTGCCGCTGGTGGCCGACAGCGGCGCGCCGCTCGCGCCCGTCACGCCCGCGCAACTGTTCGAGCTGGCCGCGCGCGACGACGTCGAGTCTCGGCTCGTGATCCACGGCGCCAAGCCCTCGAAAGGCGAGGCGCCCGCGGGCAAAGGCAAGGCGCCCGCGGGCGACGGCTGGCGGCTGAAGCATGGCCCGTTCACGCGCCGCGCGCTGCCGCCTCTGTCGCAGCGCGGCTGGACGATGCTGGTGCAGGGCGTCGACCTGCACGTGCAGGCCGCGCACGAGCTGCTGCAGCGCTTCCGCTTCGTTGCCGACGCGCGTGTCGACGACCTGATGGTGTCCTACGCGAGCCCCGGTGGCGGCGTCGGCGCGCACATCGATTCCTACGACGTGTTCCTGCTGCAGGTTCACGGCCACCGGCGCTGGCGGGTGGGGCCGGCGGACGATGCATCGTTCGTCGACGGCCTGCCCGTGCGCATCCTCGAGCGCTTCGAGCCCACCGAGGAATGGGTGCTGGGCCCGGGCGACATGCTCTACGTGCCGCCGCGCTGGGGCCACGACGGCGTGGCCGAGGACGAGTGCATGACCTGCTCGATCGGCTTTCGCACGCCCATGGGCACCGAGCTCGCGCGCGAGCTGCTGCAGCGCGTGCTCGACGACGTGGAGGCCGAGCCGGACGAGCCGCACTTCCGCGATCCGCCGCGCAGCGCCACGGAAACCCCCGCGCGCATGCCCGCGGCGCTCGACGCGTTCGCGCGCAAGGCCGTCGATCGCCTGCTGCGCGACCCGTCGCAACTGGCGCGCGCGCTCGGCGAAGTGATGACCGAGCCCAAGCCGCAGGTGTGGTTCGAGACGGGCCTCGAACGAGGGGAGGGCGCCGGCTTGCGGCTCGATCGGCGCTCGCGCATGATGTACGACGAGCGGCACGTCTTCATCAACGGCGAGTCGTTCACCGCGGCGGGCCGCGATGCGACGCTGATGCGCGAGCTCGCCGACGCACGCCGGCTCACCGCGCAGCAATGCCATCGGCTGTCGGCCGCTGCGCGGGCCGTGGTGGCCGACTGGGTGGCACAGGGATGGGCACATGACGATTGACGATCCGGCTCAGCGTCCGCCGGCGATGGACGACGTAACGGGATTACCTCAGGCCGGGGCCGCCGGCGGCGGCACGAGCTTCGAAGGCCCGGTGGAATTCGGGCAGGCGTTGCGCGGCGCGATGCTGCTTGCATGCGGCGAGCAGACGCGCCGGCTCTGCTGGTGCGACGACGACTTCGCGGCGTGGCCGATCGGCGAGGCCGAGTGGGTCGAGCAACTCACGCGCTGGGCCCGGCTGGGGGGGCGCGAACTCGTGATGATCGCGCGCGACTACGCGGTCATCGAGCGACGCCATCCACGCTTCGTCGCGTGGCGGCGCGACTGGTCGCATGTCGCGCAGTGCCTGCTGCCCGAGGAGGTGTTGACCTTGCCGCTGCCCACGTTGTGGGTCGACAGCGACGATCAGGTGCTGCGCGTGTTCGACCGCGATCACCTGCGCGGCCGCATCGGTTTCGACCGCGTCGATCGCCAACGCGCGCGAGAGGACTTTGATGCGATTTCGCAACGTGCCAGTCCGGGTTTTTCGGCGGGGACACTGGGACTCTGAAAAGGTTCCGTATGGATGGGTATAATGGCGGGCTAGGCACAGGAAATGCTCGAGCTTGGCCTGCTGTCTTTTGCTCGGATACCTGCCGTGAGGGCGAGTATCCGAATTACCGGTAATGGTTCGAACCCAAAATTTTTCTTCGAGGAAATTCATGAACAAGTCGCTCCTGTTGGCCTCCCTGGTCGCTGTCGCTGCCCTGGCTGCTTGCAGCAAGACCGATACCGCTGCACCGGCTGCTGATGCCGCCGCTTCGGCTGCTACGTCGGTTTCTGCTGCCGCTTCGTCGGTTGCTGACGCCGCTTCGTCGGTCGCTGCTGCTGCCTCGTCGGCAACGGACGCTGCTTCGTCGGCTGCCACGGGCGCGATGGACGCTGCCTCGTCGGCCGCTACCGCTGCGATGTCCGCCGCCAGCAAGTAATTTCAGGTACTGCGCTCCTCGCGAGCGCGGCGTCCCGAGATTTGAAAGCCGCCTCCGGGCGGCTTTTTTGCGCCCGGATTGCTGAACGCAAGTTGAATATCATGCGCGCCGGCGGCGGCCATTCCGGCAGGTGTCAATGGGGCATGCGGGGGTTGACGGGGACCTTCCATATCCGTAGCGCCGAACGCTCAGACGAGATAACGATCGACGAGTTCGCCCAAGGCCTCGCGCGTGAACGGCTTGCTCAGGTAGTCATCCATTCCCGCGTCAAGACAGCGCTCGCGCTCGCCCGCCGCGGCGCTCGCCGTCAACGCCACGATCGGAACGCGCTGGTTCTGGCGCAGGCGCGTCTCGCGCGCGCGCCAGATGCGGGTCGCTTCCCAGCCGTCGAGCACCGGCATCTGGCAGTCCATCAGCACGAGGTCGTAGGCGGTCTGGCCCATGCGCGCGAGGGCCTTCTGGCCGTCGACGGCGAGTTCGGCGTTCACGCCCATCTGCTCGAGCATGCCGCGCACCACCAGCGCGTTGACCTCGTTGTCTTCCACCACCAGCACGCGACCCGGTCGCTCCACCGGCGTGCCCGATGTCTCGCCGGCCGCCGCCAGTTCCTCGCTCAGGGACGGGCGCGGCGTGGGCGTCTTCGGCGTGGGGCGGAACGCGATCGTGAACTCGAAGGTGGTGCCGATGCCGGGGACGGAGCGGCAGGTGACGTCGCCGCCCATCGCGCGCGCGAGCCGGCGCGAGATCGTCAGGCCCAGGCCGGCGCCGGAACGCGCGGGGACGGTGCTGGACGGGCCCTGCTCGAACGCGTCGAAGATGCGTTCGATGGCCGCGGGCGGAATGCCTTCGCCGCTGTCGTTGACGCGAAAGCGAAGCAGGCCGTCGGCCATCGAGACGGCGAGGCCCACGCCGCCGCGGGCCGTGAACTTCAGCGCGTTGCCGATCAGGTTGTGCAGCACCTGCTTCACGCGCGAGGCGTCCATCTGCGCGGCGGCGGGCAGGCCGAGGTCGAACACCGCCTCGAAGGCGAGGCCGCGTTCCGCGGCCACCGGCTGCAGCAGGTCGGTGACGTCGCGCACCGTCTGCGCGATCAGCGTCGGCTGCGGGTTCAGCTCGATGCGGTCGAACTCGATGCGCGACAGGTCCAGCAGGTCGCCGATCACCGTGACCAGGTGCTCGGCGGAGTGGCGCAGCACGTCCAGGCGCTGGCGCTGCAGCGTCGACAGCGGCTCGACCGCCACCAGCTGCGTCATGCCGATGATGCCGTTCAGCGGCGTGCGCAACTCGTGGCTGACCGATGCGAGAAAGCGCGTCTTGGCGGCGTTGGAGTGTTCCGCGTAGACGAGCGCGCGATGGCGCTCCTCGGCGATGGCGGCGTTCTCGAAGCGCAGCCGCATCGCCTCGGTGAAGCGATGGTGGCTGTTGCGGGCCTCCAGGAATAGCAGCGCGGCGTAGATCACGAGCCCCGCGGCGGTATAGCGCGACAGCAACGTGGGCAGCAGCGCCTGCTGCTCCACCAGCGGCCCCAGCACCAGCACCATCGACAGGCCCGACGCCAGGCGATCCGCCGACAGCGCGATCGCACCGGCCGAGGCCACGGCCACCATGGCCGCCAGCAGGACGCCGTTGATGGCGGGGTCGGCCGTGGGCATGCACAGCACCGGGAGGAGTCCCCACGACACCGAGTCCAGGACGACGCCGGCGACGAAGCGGGATATCCAGTGCCGCTGCCGCAGCGAGCGATGGCGGTCGCGCAGGAACATCCGGCCGTCGACGAGGCGCGCGGTTGTCAGCACGATCTTGATGGCCAGCCACGTGACCAGCAGCGGGCGCGGCACGCTGGAGGCCAGCAGCAGGCCGGTCAGCACGGTGAACGCGAATCCGCCGAACAGCAGCGGCTCCGTGATCGCGTACAGCGAGTTGATGCGCTCGAACCCGATCTGCCGTTCGATCGCGGCCGGGCTCGCGCGCGGATCGCCAACCGGCGCGGTGGTCTGGCTGGATTGAATACCCACTGGGGTATCCGTCAAGCAACGGCGGGCAACGTCATTCGACGCAGTCTACCGACAATCAGCCCGTCACGGCTCAGTCATCGTGTGGAGAAGGGGCCAGGCGTTCAGGCGAAGACGCCGGCCGTCTCCAGCATGCGAGCACTCACCTCACCGATGTGGTGCAGCGTGTCGCCGAACTGCATCTCCATCGCCGTCAGCCGCTTGAAGTAGTGGCTGCCGATGTACTCGTCGGTCATACCGATGCCGCCGTGCAACTGGATCGCCTGCTGGCCGAGGTAGCGCGCGCTCTGCCCCAGCTGCACCTTGGCCTGCGCGATGGCGCGCCGGCGCGCGGCCGGCTCCTCGCCGAGCTTGAGCGTGGCGTAGTAGCTCATCGAGCGGGCCAGCTCCAGCTGCATCTTCATGTCGGCGATGCGGTGGCGCAGCGCCTGGAAGGTGCCGATGGGCACGCCGAACTGCTTGCGCGTGTTCAGGTATTCGGCGGTCAGCTCGAACAACTTGTCCATCGCGCCGACGGCCTCGGCGGCCAGCGCGGCGATGCCGGTGTCGACGGCCAGCTCGAGTGCCGCGAAGGCCGGGCCGGCGGCCACCAGCAGCGTGGCGGGGGCAGCGGTCAGCGTGACCTCGGCGGCGCGCGACCCGTCCTGCAGCGCGTAGCCTTGCGTCTTCACGCTGGCGGCCGTGCGTTCGACGAGGAACAGCGCGATGCCGGCAGCGTCTTCGGCGTCGCCGCCGACCCGCGCGCTGACGATGAACGCATCGGCCTGGTCGCCGATCGGGACGATGCTCTTGGCGCCGCTCAGCGTCCAGGCCTCGCCGGCCTTCGTCGCCTTCGTGTCGACGCGGTTCAGGCGGTAGCGGGCCGCGCGTTCCTGGTAGGCCAGCACCACTCGGGCTTCTCCCGACGCCATGCGCGGCGCCCAGTTGGCACGCACCTGCGCGGGGCTTTGGGCGATGATCGACGCGGCGACCAGGGCCACGGCGGCCACCGGCTCCAGCACCAGGCCGCGGCCGAGGGCCTCGAGCGCCAGCATCGCCGCGACCGGGCCCATGGCCATGCCGCCATCCTCTTCTGACGTGCCCAGCCCCAGCAGCCCGAGCTCGGCGAGCTCGCCCCAGGCCTCGGCACTGAATCCGCCGGCCCTGGCGATCGCGGTGCGGCGCTCGAAGGTGTAGCCGCGCTCGACCCAGCGCGCCACGGCTTCGCGGAGTTGTTGTTCGTCGTCGCTGAATTCGAAATTCATCTCAAACCCCCAGGACCGTCTGCGCAACGATGTTTCGCTGCACCTCGTTGGAGCCACCGTAGATCGTCGTCTTGCGGTAGTTGAAGTAGTTGGCCGCCAGCGGCGCGTACTGCGGGCCGCCGACGTAGTCGCCTTGCCAGCCGGCCTCCATCGCGTCCCAGATCCACGGCAGGCTGAACGGGCCGCCGGCCAGCATCAGCAGCTCGGTGTAGCGCTGCTGGATCTCGCTGCCCTTGATCTTGAGCAGGCCCGCGATGTCCAGCGCCTTCTTGCCGCCGGCCTGCGCGCTGAGCACGCGCAGCACCATCATCTCGAGCGCGACGATGTCCACCTCCAGCAGCGCGATCTGGTCGCGAAAGCGCTGGTCGTTCCAGACGCCTTCCTGGATCGCGAGGCGCTTCAGCCGCTCCAGCTCGCGCTTGGCGCGGTTGACGTCGGCGATGTTGGTGCGCTCGTGGGCCAGCAGGTACTTGGCGTAGGTCCAGCCCTTGTTCTCCTCGCCGACCAGGTTCTCGACGGGCACCTCGACGTTGTCGAAGAACACCTCGTTGACCTCGGGCTCGCCGTCCATCAGCACGATGGGACGCACCGTGACGCCGGGCGACTTCATGTCGATCAGCAGGAACGAGATCCCCGTCTGCGGCTTGCCGTCGGTGGAGGTGCGCACCAGGCAGAAGATCCACTCGCCGTATTGGCCCAGCGTCGTCCACGTCTTCTGGCCATTGACGATGTACTTGTCGCCCTCGCGCACGGCGCGGGTCTTGACGGAGGCGAGGTCGGAGCCGGAGCCCGGCTCGCTGTAGCCCTGGCTCCACCAGACGTCGCCGGATGCGATCCCCGGCAGGAAGCGCTTGTGCTGCTCGGGCGAACCGAACGCCATGATCACCGGCGCCACCATCACCGGCCCGAACGGCACGATGCGCGGCGCGCCGGCGAGGGCGCATTCTTCTTCGAACAGGTGGCGCTCGATCGCGTCCCAGCCCGGGCCGCCGAACTCCTTGGGCCAGCCGTAGCCCAGCCAGCCCTTGGCGCCCAAGATCCTGGCCCAGCGCTGCAGGTCGTCACGCGACTGGCGCAGGCCGTTGTGCACCTTGTGGGCGATGTCCGCGGGCAGGTTGGCCGCTACCCAGGCCCGGATGTCGGCTCGGAAGGCCTGTTGTTCCGGTGTGAAATCGAGATCCATGAACGCTGTCTCCATCGCCGTCCGCGGCGGGTACGGCGTTTTAGCACGATCGTGCGAATTTTGGTGTCCTGGGGGCGACAGACCGCATCATGCACCGCGCCCGCTTGCGACGGAATCCGCTTGGAGACGTCCTTAGCGGAGCGGCGCGCTGGAGCCGGGAGACTGTCTGGCGCGCAGCGATTCGTAAAGCTGGGCGGGGCCGAGCAGGATGTCTCGCAGGCCCTCGCGCACGCGCTCGGAGCCCAGTGCCTGCGTGCTCATGGCAGCGTGCGCGTCCAGCGCATCCATGATCGCGTGCATCAGTGCGTCCTTGAGGTCCGGCGAATTTGCGAACTGTTCCTTGGTGTTGCTGGCGGCCTGCCGCAACAGAGTCGTGTTCTCCAGCAGCTTTCCCTTCAGCACCCCGTTCACATAGACGAGCTGGTCGTCGTCAGTCAGTTCGCCCTCGAACAGGCCGTTCACCTTCTGGATGATTTCGGCCATGTAGGCTTGCTGCTTCTCATGCAGCGTGCCGCTGCCGACGGCATCCATTGGCGGCAGCTTGTACGTGCCGCCCTCGTCGAGGCCGAGCGACTGCTTGCCGGCGTTCTTCAACGTGTGATGAGTCAGCACCACCTTGGACAGGTCGACGGTATCGCGCTCCCGACCGAATTCCAGCAATGGCATCAGGCGCTTGTAGAACAGGAAGCGCTTTTCAATGCCCGTGTTGCCGTAGTCGAATATCTGCGACAGGAACGAATACAGCCTCACGAATGCAGCCATGTCGTTCTTGAACAGCAACAGCGCGGCTAGCGTGTCCTTGGCCGCCTTCATGGCCTTGTCATCGCCCTTGTCCTCGGCAGCGGTCTTCTCTTGCCGGGCGGCCTTGTGGCGCTTGAGCAAGCGGTCTGCGACGGGTGCGATGGCGGCGTCGAGTTGCTTCTGCGTCCCCTGCGGGTCCATGTCCACGCTGGCGACCCGGTCGACCTCGAACTCGTCGTAGTAGCCCGTCGCGTCCAACTTGGCGCGCAGGTCATAGACCAGGTGCGGGTCGGTCACGGCCTCCAGTTCCGCTGTGTCGTAGTAAGTCTTGAAAGCCTTCAGGATGTCGCCCGCGTCGTTGACGAAGTCAAGGATGTAGGTGGTGTCCTTGCCAGGATGGGCGCGATTCAGCCGCGACAGCGTCTGCACCGCCTGGATGCCGCCCAGCATCTTGTCGACGTACATCCCGCAGAGCAACGGCTGGTCGAAGCCGGTCTGGAACTTGTTGGCAACAAGCAGCAGGTGGTAGTCGGGTTCGGCGAACGCATCGCGAATGTCGCGCCCCTTCAAAGCCGGGTTCAGATCCTTGCTGGTTTCGCTCACCGCTTGCGGATAGCTTTCCGGATCGTTCACTTCACCCGAAAACGCCACGAGTACGCCGAGCGGGTAGTTCCGTTGCGCGATGTAGGCCCGGATGGCCTTTTGCCAGCGAACGGCTTCCTTGCGGCTGCCGACGACGACCATCGCCTTGGCCTTGCCGGCGAGCAGCGGTTGCACGTTCTCCCGGTAGTGCTCGACGACGACCTGCACCTTCTGCGAGATGTTGTACGGATGCAGCCGGACCCACTGCATGACGCCCTTCATGGCCGTGCTGCGCTCGACCTGCTGTTCGTCGTATTCCTGTCCGTCGTGCGCCAGCCTGAACGCCAGCTTGTAGGTCGTGTAGTTCTTCAGCACGTCGAGGATGAAACCCTCTTCGATGGCCTGGCGCATCGAGTAGACGTGGAAGGCCCGTGGCAAGCCGTCGGGGCCGGCCCGGCCGAACAGCTCCAGCGTCTTCGACTTGGGCGTGGCGGTGAAGGCAACGTAAGTCAGACCCTTGGCACCGGTGCGGGCCTCCATCTGCGCCGCCAGCAGGGCTTCGGTGTCGACCTCGCCGCCGTCCTGCAACTCGGCCCATTCCTGGGCGGACAGCAACTGCTTGAGCTTGGCCGCGGCCTCTCCGCTCTGCGAGCTGTGCGCCTCGTCGGCTATCACTGCGAAGCGCTTGCCGTCGGTCGCGGCCAGCTCCTGCACGGCCTGCAGGGCGAAGGGGAACGTCTGGATGGTGCAGACGATGATCTTCTTGCCGTCCTTCAGCGCCTGCGACAGCTGGGCGCTCTTGCTGCCATGCTCGTCGGTGATGCTGGCCACGACGCCGGTGGTGCGCTCGAAGTCGAAGATGGCTTCCCGCAACTGCGCGTCCAGCACGTTGCGGTCGGACACGACCAGCACGCTGTCGAACATCTTCTTGTGTCCGGCGTCGTGCAGATCGGCCAGGAAATGCGCCGTCCAGGCAATCGAATTGGTCTTGCCCGAGCCAGCCGAATGCTGGATCAGATAGCGCTGGCCGGCGCCCTGCGCCAGGACATCGGCGACCAGCTTGCGCGTCGCATCGAGCTGGTGATAGCGCGGGAAGATGACGCTCCTGAGCTGCTTCTTGTCGTCGCGCTTGCCGATGAGATAGCGGTGCAGGATGTCGAGCCAGCTGGCGCGCGCCCACACCTCTTCCCACAAGTACGCGGTGGCGAAGCCCTCCGGATTCGGCGCGTTGCCGGCGGCACCGTCGTTGCCGCGGTTGAAAGGCAGGAAGGTCGTCGCCGGCCCGGCCAGCCGGGTGGTCATCATCACCTCGGACTGGCTGACGGCGAAGTGCACGAGCGCACCGCCCGGAAATCCCAATATCGGCTCCAGCACGCCACCCTTGGGCTGCGGGTGCCGATCGAAGCGGTACTGGTCGACCGCGTCGTGCACGCTCTGAGTGAAGTTCGATTTCAACTCGGCCGTTGCGACCGCGATGCCGTTCAGGAACAGGACGAGGTCCAGTTCCGCCTTGGGATTGTTGGGGGAGTGGGTGACCTGCCGCACTACGCGCAGCCGGTTGGCGGCGTACCTGGCCTGGATGGTCGGGTTGATGGCGAGCGCCGGTTTGAACTGGGCCAGCATCAGCGGCTCTTTCAGGCCCAGGATCTCCACGCCGCGGCGCAGGACGTCCAGGGTGCCGCGCTCGTTCAGGTTCTTGCGCACGCGCTCGGCCAGCATGGTGGTCAGAGCGGGGCCGGGGGTCTTGGTCAGGCGGTGGAAGCTTTCGGGCTGCGTCGCCTCGATCCAGGCCAGCAGGTCTGGCATGAACAGACCGTGGGTGCGGTCGAACAATGCCGCGTCGCCTTCGGCGTACAACCAATCGCGCGCTGCGAGGTGTTGGCAGATTTCCGACTCGAAGTGAATTTCCTTGTGCAGGCTCATGCGGCTCCTTGCGTGCGTTTCCAACGGTAGTCGCGTTGGTAGTCGTAGCGTTTGCGCTTGAGCGCTTCGCTGATGCTGGCGATGTGCGTCTTGCCGTCGATACTCATGCGGCGAGTTCCTCCGTGGCGTTGGACACATCCGCGACCACGACACGCACGTCGACCTTGCCGGTGACGGCGGCGGAAATCAGGGCACTTCGACGTTCCTTAAGGAGGTCAATGGCGCTTTCAGCAGCCGACACTAAGCCGTCGAGCTTCGAAATTTCATGACTTAGGAACTCGATAATTTCGCCTTGCTCTTCGATGCTCGGCGCGGCAATACATAGCCGACCCAGTTGGTCACAGGTGATTGCACCCTTGGTACTACCTGCACCTTCGCTCTCAGTCCGAAGATGGTCATAGGCTGCCTCGAAGACGCGAACAAGGTAGGGCACTGACAATTCCCGCTCGTCCGGCTTGATATAGGCCAAGTGCTGGTTTACCGTGGCAGTGAGGCAAAGCCGCGTCGCCATCCCGCGAGTCTTACCCTGCCCAGTGATGCCTACCAGCACTGCCGGCGGCGTTACGATAGGCAGGTGGCATTCATCCAGTGCTTTTGCCGTTACGAACTGCTGGGCGTTAGAAACCTCATCTTGGTTCACTACAGAGCTGTTGAGCCATGGGAAACCGTCCTCTGCCCAATAGTCGGAATTGTCACGATTGGGTGTCGAACCGTTGCCAATCCGTGCGAAGTGTTTGAGCGGAATCACTCGCCAATACGCTGGCACATCTCCCAGCCACGTGACACCGGAGTCTTTCATTGGCGCATCGGGCTTGAGGCCGCGTGTGACCGCATGCGAGATGGTTGCCTGGCGCTTTTCGGCCAGCAAGGCGATGAGCTTTTCTTGCTCACCGATCATCGCGTCGATCTTGGCAGTTTCTCGGTCGAGGAAGGCAGCGATGGCGGACTGCTCGTCGTCGGAAGGTAGCACCACGGGCATACGCTTCAAGTCAGAGAACTTCATCGATTGTCGCAAGCCTCCGCCCATCGAGTAGAAGACCTTCGTCAGGTCATACGCTCTCAGCAAATACGCCAGAAAGCCGGGCTCAATTTTGTGCGGCCAGAGTGCCAGGTAAGCTGAAGTGATGATGCCCTGCTCTTTGACGATAGCGCTGCGAAGACTGCGTTTGTCGTTCTGGAGGTCGGTCAGGCGCAGAACAATGTCGCCGGGTCGAACGATTTGGTAGGTCTCGAAAGACGCTGGCAGTAGGCCGTCGTTGGAGTCGATGTCCTTTTGGATAATTCGCCCATAGCTCAGCGACAGAAGGTTGCTCTCAAGCATCCCAACGTTGGATTCGGAGCGCTCGGTCGCGACTCCCAAGAGCGGCTGGACGCCCCACGCTGCGGGCACATCCCCAAGCCAGGGGCTGCCGCTGTATTTGTACTTCGGATACCCAGGCAAGCTCATTCCGCCAACTCCTCCAACATCTTCATGATGCTGGCCGTCACGGTCTTCAGTTCCTCATCGATGGCATGCAAGCTGCGCGGCGGCTCGAAGACATAGAAGTGGCGGTTGAACGGAATCTCGTAGCCGACCTTGCTCTTTTCCTCATCGATCCAGGCATCGGGCGCATGGGGCAGCACCTCGCGGTCGAAGTAGGCCTGGATGTCCTCGGCCAGCGGCACGTTCTCGGTGTCGCGCAGCGCGCTGTCGGACTGAGGCTTGCCCTTCTGCTTGCCCTTGGCGCCCAGCACCGGCCTGCCGGCCTCGTCTTTCAGAGGACGCTCGACCGTGATGGTGGTATAGCCGAAGTCCTCGTTCCTGAAGATGCGCGAGAGGGGGATGCGCTTGAGTTTGCCGCCCTCGGGCACGCCGGGCGCGCTGTCTGTGGCGGTGACGAGTTGCGGTTCTCCCAGCGTCCGGCCTGCGGCGTCGATGACGGTGACCAGCTCCGCCTCGATGAAATCCCCGAACAGCCGCGTGACGGTGGCGATGTGCGCATCGCTCATCTCCCTGCGCTTCGACCCCAGGCTCTTGCGCATCTTCTGCCAGAAGCCGCTGGCGTCGATGAGCTGCACGAAGCCCTTGCGGTCGACCGGCTTGCGGTTGGACAGGATCCACACATAGGTGCTGATGCCGGTGTTGTAGAACATGTCGGTGGGCAGGCCGACGATGGCCTCCACCAGGTCGTTTTCCAGCACGTAGCGGCGGATTTCACTCTCGCCGCTGCCGGCACCGCCGGTGAAAAGGGGCGAGCCGTTCAGCACGATGCCGAAGCGGCTGCCGCCGTCCTTGGCCGGGCGCATCTTCGACAGCAGGTGCATCAGGAACAGCATCGAGCCGTCGCTCACCCGTGGCAGGCCTGGGCCGAAGCGGCCGTCGAAGCCTTTCTGCTCGTGCTCCGCTCGCACGGCTTTCTCGACCTTCTTCCATTCGACGCCGAAGGGCGGGTTGGACAGCATGTAGTCGAACTTGCGGGCGCCGTGTCCGTCGTCGCTGAGTGTGTTGCCGGCGACGATGTTGGCGACATCCTGGCCCTTGATGAGCATGTCGGCCTTGCAGATGGCGTAGCTCTCGTCATTGAGCTCCTGGCCGTGCAGGGTCAGTCGCGCCTGGGGGTTGTGCTCCGACAGGTATTCGTCGGCCATCGACAGCATTCCGCCGGTGCCGGCCGTCGGGTCGTACAGGGTTCGCACCACCGCGTTGCCCGGCGTGAGCACGTCGTCGTCCTCGACGAAGAGCAGGTTCACCATCAGTCGGATGACCTCGCGCGGGGTGAAGTGCTCCCCGGCGGTCTCGTTCGAGATTTCGGCGAACTTGCGGATCAGTTCCTCGAACACGGCGCCCATGGCTGCGTTGTCGACGGCCGAGGGGTGCAAGTCGATGTGGGCGAACTTCTCGGTGACGAGATACAGCAGGTTCGCCTTGGCCAGCCGCTCGACCTGCGTGTAGAAATCGAATCGCTCGAAGATATCTCGCGCCGCCGGTGAGAACGCCTGGACGTACGCGTACAGGTTCTCGCGGATGTGATCCTGATCGCCTAACAGCTTGGCCAGGTCGAGCGGGGAGGTGTTGTAGAAGCTCTGGCCGGCTTTGCGCAGCAGGAAGAGATCGGCGTTCAGGCCCGCCTTGGACTTGGAGTCCAGCTCGGCTAGGACGTTCGACTTGGTCGGCGCAAGCACGCAGTCGAGCCGACGCAGCACGGTGAACGGCAGGATGACTTTGCCGTATTCGCTTTGGCGGTAGTCACCGCGCAACAGGTCCGCGACCGACCAGATGAACGACGACAGGGCTTGGTGATTCATCGAGTCTTGTCGCGTCCAGAGGTTGATATCAATTGAAACTTGAATCAATTATCAAGCAAAACTTGAATTGCTCGACCGGGTGCTGGTTAGCGTCGATCAATGAACGCGAAGGACGATTTCAGCGCACGCCTGCGTGCGGCCATGAAGGCTGCTGGACTGAAAATCAGCGGGACTGAACTCGAGCGCGCGTTCAACCGGAAATGGAACAAGACGCCGATCAGCGTTCAGGCGGTCACGCGCTGGATCAATGGCGAGTCGCTCCCTCGCAACGACAAGCTGCAATTGCTCGCCAAGATGCTGAGAGTCGATCCGCATGCGTTGCTGTACGGCGCGCCGGAGCCGGTGTCCGCCGCGGAGCGGCGGCGCGAATGGGAAGACCAGATGACCTATGCCGAGCGCGAGACGATCGAGGCGTTCCTTCACCTGCCCACGCCGCAACGACTCATCGTTCGCGACGTGATCACGACCTACGCGAAGGTGTACGGCGCCATCGAACCGGGCAAGGAGTAATTGCGCCTCGCCATCTGGTCACCGACAGGGAAATCGGCCGCATGTCGTGAGTTCTGCCGTTACCAGCCGGCACGCGTTGAATTGACGAGCCATATGGTAATGCATCTGCATTGACTTGGTAATGCAAGTGAATTACCATTGCGCAAAGCCATTCCCGACAAAGAGACGCCATGCCCGCAACCCTGCAAGTCGAATCGACGCTGACCGACCGCTATCAGACCACCGTGCCCGAGACGGTGCGCCGGGTGTTGCGTCTGGGCAAGCGCGACAAGATCCACTACACGGTCCGTCCGGACGGCGAGGTGGTGCTCACGCGCGCGGTTCCCGGTGAAAGCGACGATCCGGCGTTGGCACCGTTCCTGGGCTTCCTGGCTCGGGATCTGGCCGAACATCCCGAGCGGCTTCGCGCCGTGGGTGCCGGTCTCGCGAAGCGCATCCAGGCGCTGGTCGGTGGCGTCGACGTGGATCTGGACGCACCGCTGTCGGCGGACGATGAATGAGCGACGGCGCGCCGCTGGTCGTCAACGGTTGGACCCTCTTTGCTCACCCGATCTTTCTTGACCAACTCGGCGCCCTGACCGCGCAGGTCGAGGCGCTCAAGCGCAAGGACCGGGTCGGCTACGTCAAGAAGAACGCCACCAAGCGTCTGGCGGCCATTGCCAAGCTGGCGTTCGAGGTCATTGCGCAGGATCCAGCCCGGCCCGAGTACCGCCAGGGCAGCACGCTCGGCGACGAGCACAAGCACTGGTTCCGGGCCAAGTTCTTCCAGCAGTACCGCCTGTTCTTCCGGTTCCACGCCCAGGCCAAGGTCATCGTGTTCGCCTGGGTCAACGACGAGGACACGAAGCGGGCCTACGAGAGCGCCGACGATGCCTACCGGGTGTTCCGCCGGATGCTGGCCGGCGGCCATCCGCCATCGGACTGGAGCCAGTTGCTGGCCGAAGCGCGCGCCGAATCGGAGCGCTTTGCCCGGCTGGCGTCAGGTGGCGCAGTCTGACGCGCGGATTTTCAATCCCTGAAGTTGTCGTACTTCAACGGCTGATCCGGAAAATCCTTCTTCAACTGCGCAATCCCCACCTGCAGGTCGTCGCGGTTCTTGCCCGTGATGCGCACGGTGTCGCCCTGGATGCTGGCCTGCACCTTGAGCTTGCTGTCCTTGATCGCGGTGACGATCTTCTTGGCCAGCGTGCTGTCGATGCCGGCCTTGATCTTGTACATCTGGCGCACCTTGTCGCCGCCGATCTTCTCGAGCTTGGCGGTCATGTCGAGGAAGCTCACCTGGACGTTCTGCTTGGTCAGCTTGCCCAGCAGCACGGTGCTGATCTGCTCGATCTGGAAGTCGCCGTCGCCGACGAGCTGGATTTCCTTTTCCTTTTCTTTCAACTCCACGGCGGCGCTTGTGCCCTTGAAGTCGAAGCGCGTGCCGACCTCTTTCTTGGTGTTTTCCACCGAGTGCTTGATGGCGACCATGTCGGGTTCGAGGAGCACGTCGAAGCTGGGCATTGGGAGGTTCCGGGAGACGAAAAAGGTGAAAGGGGCAGGACCTGCGAAAATTCTGCCATGTCCTCAGCCCCCTGGCTCGAATCCGATGTTTCATTGAAGGCCTTGAACACCTTCGGCCTGCCCGCGCACGCGCGCCGCCTCGTGCGCATCCGCGGCGACGCCGACGTGCGCCGCCTGCTCGATTCGCCGGAGGTCGGGCGCGCGGCCAAGCTGGTGCTGGGCGGCGGCAGCAACCTGGTGCTGACGCGCGACATCGACGAAGTGGTGCTGAAGGTGGAGGTCGCCGGCCTGCGCCTGGTCGAGACCCGCGACGACGCGTTCATCGTGGAGGCCGGCGCCGGCCTCACCTGGCACGACGTCGTCACCGAGACGCTGGAGCGCGGCTGGCCGGGCCTCGAGAACCTGGCGCTGATTCCCGGCACGGTCGGGGCCGCGCCGGTGCAGAACATCGGTGCCTACGGACTCGAGATGGCCGACCGCTTCGATTCGCTCGACGGCGTCGACCTCGTCACCGGGCTGGGCATCTCGCTGAATCGCGCCCAATGCCTGTTCGGCTACCGCGACAGCGTGTTCAAGAACGTGCTGGCCGGCAAGGCGGTGATCACGCGGGTGCGCTTTCGCCTGCCGCGGCCCTGGCAACCGGTGCTGGGTTATCTGGAGCTCGAGCGCAAGATCGTCGAGACCGGCATCGCCGAGCCGACGCCGCGCCAGGTCTACGACTGGATCTGCGGCATCCGCCGCGCCAAGCTGCCGGACCCGGCGCTGATCGGCAATGCGGGCAGCTTCTTCAAGAACCCGATCGTCAGCGAGGACCAGTGCCGCGACATCATCGGCCGCGATCCGCACGTGGTGCACTACCCGATGGCCGACGGCACGTTCAAGCTCGCGGCCGGCTGGCTGATCGACGCCTGCGGCTGGAAGGGCAAATCGATCGGGCGCGCGGGCGTCTACGAGAAACAGGCGCTGGTGCTGGTCAATCGCGGCGACGCGATCGGCGCCGAAGTGGTGACCCTCGCCAAGGCGATCCAGGAAAGCGTCTACGGCCGTTTCGGCATCCGGCTCGAGCCGGAACCGGTCGTCCTCTGAAGCAAGGCTCGCCCGGCTGCGTTAGAGTGCACGCGCGGCACGTCGTTCATGGCGCTGCCCGCCTCGAACAAAATCCGGAGACCCCTTGATGACGATCGCTGTACTTCGCAATCCCTCCCTGTCGGTCGGCGCCAGCGTCGTCTTCGGTTCGACGCTGCTGCTCGGCGTGCTGGCCGCACCGGTCTTCGCGGCCGAATCGCCGACGGCGGTGTCGGCCACGGCGCCCGTGGTGCGCGGCGCGACCGGACGCCAGTTGTGGCGCATCTCGGACTACACGACCGTCGAGCTCGTCGCCCGCGAACCGGGTGCGCCTGCCAACGAGCACCCGTGGACGATCGAACCCAACACGCTGCATGCATTGCTGCAGCAGGTGCAGGTGGTCCGCGGCAACGTGGCCAAGCCCCTGTTCGCCATCGACGAACTCAACAGCATCGTGCCCGCGCTCACCGAGGCGCTGGCCGGTGCCCGCGCCGACCAGGACATCGCCCTCGTGAGCTCCGCGCGCCACGAGGACAACACGTTCTACGCCATCACGGCCGTCACGGCGCGGCTGTTCGTCGTCGACGGGCACCTGAACCTGATCGTCCACGACGCCCGCGTCGACTTCTACGACGCGGCACGCGGCAGCGGCATCGCGCCGCGCTTCACCGTGGGGTCGCGCACGGCGGAAGGTTCGTCGCCGGTGCAGAGCCCGAGCGCGAAGAACAAGCGCGCCGACTGGCTGGTGCTGTCCGCGGCCTCGGCGCCGCCCGAGCCGCCCGCCGCGCCGCGCGCAATGACGCCGCCACCCGTGGTCGCGCCGGCTGCACCCGCGGCACCCGTCGCCCCGGCGGCGGCTCCGATGGCGCCGGTCGCACCGGTCGTGGTGCCTGTCCCGCCGGCGCCCCCCGCCCCGGCAGCGGCGCCGGCGACGCCCGCCGGTGGCGACGCCGAGCAGCGCCTGACCACGATCAAGCGTCTCTACGACAAGGGACTGCTCACCAAGTCCGAGTACGAGAAGAAGCGCCAGGAGATCATCAAGGGGCTGTGAGCGACTGCAGCGCGAGCGCGTTGGCGGTGGCCGCACCTGCCGCGGTGTTGTCGAAGATGACCCAGCGCAGCGCGCTCGCGGGCCAGTCCGCGAGCCGCGCGGCCTGCTGCGCCAGCCAGCCTTCGTCGTAGCGCGACCAGTACGTGCGCGGCGAGCCGTGCCAGCGGTAGTACTGCAGCGCGCCGGCACCGTCGCCGGCGGGCCCCAGCCAGCCGCCGGGGCGCGCGGCGTCGGTCGCGTGCGCCGGGTCGGCGGCCACGCGTGAAATGCGCAGCGCGGCGAACGCGCGATCGGCCGACGGTTCGAACCAACTCGGGTGCCGCGGTTCGCAGGCGACCGGGCCGTCCCAGGATTCGCGCAGCAAGGTGAAGAACGTGCGCGCCACGCGGGCCTCGTAGGCCAGCGACGGCGGCAGTTGCACCAGCAGCACACCCAGCTTCTCGCCCAGTCCGGCAGTCTGCGCAAGAAAAGCGTGCAGCGGCTCGCGTGCGGCGCGCAGGCGCGCGTCATGCGTGATCGCGCGCGGCAGCTTCACCGCGAAACGGAAATGCGCCGGAGTCAGTCCGGCCCAGCGCGCATAGGTCTCGACACGATGCGGTCGATAGAACGACGAGTTGATCTCGGCGCACGAGAGCCGGCGCGCGTACCGTTCGAGGTGCTGGCCGTCGCCCGGGAAGGCGGCGGCGACGTCGCGCGGGATGCTCCAGGCCGCGGTGCCGATGTACATGGTGTTTCAGGGCTTGCGGGGATGCACGCTCCGAGCAAGCCCCGCACCTGTCGGCGACCGTCATTGTCGCCGGCACAAAGAAAAGCGCCTCCGACAGGCGTCGGAGGCGCACAAGGACGGACGACGTGCTTGACGGCGTCGCCCGTCGCGACGCCCGGCGTTGGGGCCGGGAGACGTCACTCGATGCGCCAGCGGGCCGGGCTTCGACCGGATGGCGCTTTCAGCGAGATGAGCGATCGGGCGGAGGCCATGGCCGCCATCCCCTTCGCTGCGTTTTGTTGGGGGTTTTGTTACATCTCCGACACGCCGCGCGCTCGGTCCTGTTCATCGGCCAAATTGCGCGAGAGTTGAATCCCGCGAATGGGCATGCGGCGAGCGGCACCGGCTTGAATGGGGCCTCCCCGGCGCCAAATCCCCGGTTTCGGGGGGCCCCGGACGCGGGCAAACTGCGGCCGCGAGCGCACCATGGCGGTGGATCGAACTTCTCGCTCAATCGTCTTGGTCATGTCCATCGCACGTCGAATCGCTGTCTTCCAGCCGCCGGTCGCCGTGCGGTCGTTCCTCTTGACCGGACAGGACCAGCGGTCGCACCGCCCGCGCACGCCTTGCTGGCGTTCCACGTTGGTGGCCGGGCTGGCCGGCAGCGCGACCGGGCTGGCGGTCGGGATGGGGGTCATGGCCTGCGCGCCTGCAGTCGGCGTGGCGTCCGTCGGCGACCGGACGCCGGACGAGGCCGTCGCCGGACGCACCACCCCGTCGCGCCAGACGGTAGCGGGAACCGTGGCCGCCGTGCTCGCGCCCGCGGCAGGTGCCGAACCGGCTTCGGCACGCGAGTCGGAGGACGCGCCGCCATGACCCGGCTGGATCTCGACCTGACACCGGAACCCGCATCCGCGTCGCCGACGGTGCTGGCAGCACGCCGGCGGCGCGCGCTGGTGGTCGGCCTGGGTGGCGGTCGCGACAGCGACTCGCCGATGGCCAAGTCGTCGTTCGCCGAACGGCGCCTGCGTTCGTCGGACACGGCGTCGACCCGCTTCGTCGATCCGCTGCCCGGGGTCGCCGCGTTGCAGGCGGCCACCGAGACGCCGGAGCGGCGGCCGCCGTCCGCGCCGGCCGCGCCGGCCGGACAACTGCAGCTCGATGATGCGTTGGTGGTGCCGGCGGGCGTGCTGATCCGCGGCTACGTGCGATGCCGCGCGCTGCTGCTGGTGGGCGACGTCGTCGGCAACATCCATTGCACCGCCGGGCCCGTGGTGATCCGGCCGGGGGCCAGCCTGAAGGGGCGGCTGGTGGCGTCCGGCGACGTCTACGTCTGCGGGACGGTCGGCGACAGCGGCGGCGGCGCCGTGATCACCACGCGCGGCAAGCTCACGCTCGCGCCCGGCGCACGCGTGGATGGCGATGTTCGCAGCGGGTGGCTGGACATCTACGACGGCGCGATGTTGCAGGGCATGGCGCGGGCATGCGAGGACTGACGGGCACCAAGCCCTCGATGCATCCTGGCAGGTCACCGCCCGGGAATCATGGATGGCGCCCCGCACCACGGTACCGCTCAATCCGTTCGGCCGGCGGTCGAACCCGCCTTGCGCCGTGCATTGACCGCCAGGACCTGCTCGCCCACGGCCTGCCGTCGATCGCACGCGAGATCCTTGAATCCCTGCAGCGCCCGGCGGCAGTCGCTGGCCAGCGCGGTTCGGGTGGCCGGCTCGACCAGGCCCAGCAGCCACGCCATCTCCAGCCGCGCCAGGGTTTCGTCGGCCGCCATCAGCAGCGTGAGGTAGCGGTGGGCGGCGGGGCTGACGATCGTGGCCTGGAAGCGGGCCGGGCGCGCAAAGGCCATGTGTGCGTCGGCCGGTCCGCGCGTGGCGATCGCCGTCTGCAGGTCGCCGCCGATGCGCAGCAGCAGGGTCTGCACGTCGTCCGCCCGGTGTCGAATGGCCGCGAGGGCGTCGTTGAGACAAGTGCGGTCCAGCCCCTGCACACGCCGGCTCGCCTCCAGCGCGTGCAACTGGCGCGACACGTAGACGAAGTCGCGCCGGAAGACCTGGCGCACGAGTGCGGTGCGCAGCTCGAAGGCCAGGCGCAGCGCGGCGCCTTGCGCGCGCCGTGCCAGTAGCCAGAGGTCGGCGTCGTGCAGGGCCTGTTGCGGTGCGGGACCACTTGCCGTCGCATCGCCGTCCGCAGCTTCCAGCGGCAGCTCGATGTGCGCGCGATCCTCACCGGCGCCTTCGCGCTGGCGCCAGCGCGCGCCGCAAGGCGGGGGACAGCCATCGCTCACCGACTCGGGCCGGTGAGCGATGGGGGGTTCCAGAGCGTTGTTGACGTCCACGTCGGCCTCCATTGAAGGCTTCCACGGTAAGGCCGAACCGACCGTGCCGTGCGCGGCAAACCGGTCGATAAACGGGCTCGATGCCATCGGCGGCGCCGGGGCGCTGCTTCGCGGCGGATCGGGTCGCGCAGCGCCAAATGCCGCATTTCAGGCCCTCCTGCCACCGGCGAGCCGCGCTGGCTGACGCCGAGGTTTCGGGCGCAGGCCGGAACGCGACCCCGCCCGTATCATCGTTGCCGAACCCTCCGTGTCCCATTCGACGCGGAACCCGCGCCGGTGCGCCCTGTGCACCGTGCCGGGTCGGTGGTTTTCCGGAGACTTCCCCTGTCCATCGAAACCGTCACCGTCGCGACTCCTGTCGGCACTGCACCCGCCTCACCCGCGGCGCAGGCGACGCCCGCACGGGTGGCGCGGCGCGTGCGCGGCGCCGGTCCGTGGGCGCTCGCCACGCCGTGGTTGATGGCCGCCGTGCTGCTGCTGGCCGCCTGGCTGGCCTGGTTCGCGGTGGATCAGCTGCACAACCGCCTGCACGAGTCCAGCCTGAAGTTCGACGCCACGATGCATCGCTTCGAGCGCTTCTGGACGCTGCACGACGCCGCGATGGAGTCCGCGCTGGCCGTCAAATGGGATCTGGCGGCGCGCGAGCCGGTTGCCGCGCCCGCGCTCGACGGCCTGCAGGCCGATGCGCGGCGCTTCACGCTGAGCGCGGACGCGTTGCGCGCCGAGATCGCCCAGCCCGGCCTGTCGATGCTGTCGCAGGGGCCGTCCTGGACGGCGGCGGTCGCCGCGCTGTCCGACAGTCTTGCGCCGGAGCACGCCGCCCTGGATCGTCCGCGCGCGCTGGCGCAGGCACAGGCGGTGCTCGACGGCCTGGCGCGGATCGGCCAGGAGGCGCGCCAGCGCCAGTCGATGGCGGCCGTCTTCCTCGACGAAGTGGCGGACGTGCGGCGCCAGGTGCTGATCGCGTTCGCGGTGATCGTGGCGATGCTGGTGCTGGTGGTCGCGCTGGCCACGCAGTGGGTGCTGGTCGCGCGGCGCGAGCGCGCGAGCCGCGGGCGCGCGGAGCATCTCGCCGAGGTGGCCGAGGCCGAGCGGGCGCGGGCCGAGACGGTGGCCCGCGACAAGGCGCGTTTCCTGGGCATGCTCAGCCACGAGCTGCTCACGCCGCTGCAGTCGATCTGGAGCACGATGGACGTGATCGAGTCGCGTGGCCGTGTCGATGCGCAGGATCCGGCCTTCACCCGCCTGAAGGAGGCCACGCGCTCGCTGCGCGGACGCATCAGCGACCTGGTCGACTTCGCGAAGATGTCCTCGGGCCGGCTCGAAACCCGCATCCGCGGCTTCCAGCTGGACAAGCTGGTCGACACCGCGCTGCGCGACGTCGAGGAGGCGCTGGCCGCGCGCAATCTCGACGTGCACTGGGAGGCCGGCCCCGAACTGAGCCAGCGCATCTACTCCGACCCGGCGCGGCTGCGCCAGGTGATCGACAACCTGCTCACCAACGCGATCAAGTACACCGAGCGTGGCGGCATCTCGATCGGCGCCGAGCTGGTGCGGGAGCAAGGCCTGCTGCGCCTCGAGATATCGGACACCGGCGTCGGCATCGATCCCGACGAGATGCCGCGCCTGTTCGAGCCGTTCTACCGCTCGCCGCAGACTGCCCGGATGGCCGAAGGCAGCGGCCTCGGCCTGGCCGTGGTGCGCAGCCTGGTCGACCTGATGGGCGGCAGCATCCGCGTCGACTCGCGCGTGGGGCAGGGCACCTCGGTGATCGTCGAGGTGCCGATCACGGAAGGGGCCGATGGCCTGGCCGACGCCCCGCTGCACATCGACGTGCGCCTGCCGGTGCTGGTCGTCGACGACTCGCGCGATGCGCGGCGCGCCATCGCGGACGTCATCCGCGCGTTGGGCATCGACGTGGTGGAGGCGGCCGACGGCGGCAGCGGCCTGGCGGCCGCCGCCGAGCGCGACTACCAGGCGATCTTTCTCGACATGCAGATGCCCGACCTCACCGGCTACGAGGTCGCGCGCCGGCTGCGCAAGCCGGGCGACCGCCAGCACAAGACGTTTCTCGTGCTGATCTCGGCGTACAACGACCTGGACGATGCCACGGGCGACAGCGTGTTCGACGCTCGCATCGACAAGCCGGCGAGCCGCAAGGACCTGATGGCGGCGCTCGGGCGCGCGGCCCGGGCCGGGGAGGTTCAGGCCCGGAGCTGATCGGGGCCGATCGCCCCGTTCTTCCAGACCTTGGCCACGCTCAACTGCAGCACCCGCGCGTCGCTGCTGGCGCGGTGCCGGCGCAGCTGCAGGTTGCGCGCGACCATCTCGCGCGTGTCGTCGAAGCGTTCCACCGCGTTCTCGCTCATCAGTTCGTGCAGGTGGCGCAGCTTGAAGCTCGGGCTGATGTCGGCCGATTCGAACAGCCGTGCCAGCCAGGCGTAGTCGTGCGCCCAGTTGTCGCAGTAGACGGTGCGGCCCGCCAGCCGGTGATTGAGCTCGACGGCCACCTCGTGCGCGCTGCGTCCATGGCGCCGCAGCAGCGAGCGCGAGATGCCGTGCACGCGTTCGGCGTCGCCGTCCCAGTGCGTCCAGCTGGCGTCGGGCACGATCAGCGAGCAATAGGCCGTGCCGTCGGGCAGCACGAAACCGACCTCGATCGGATAGCTGCCGCTCCCGAAACCGGAGGCCTCGATGTCGAGCACGCACGGCAACTGGGCATGCGACGGGTCGCTGTCGGCTGCAGGATCGCTATCGGCTGAGGTGGCCATGACGGGCGGCGTGGAGCGCCGCGAAGGGGCGTGGGCGCGCGATGCGCTTCACAAGCAATATTCGGACGATACCGGACAAACCGGCGTTGTCCCCTCTGTGACAACCCTGCTCGGGGCTCGCACTATGGTGTCGCGTTGCCTCCCGAAGTACGCTGGCGGTTCGAGCGCCGGGGCGAATTCGCCTCGCGCACCAAAGGATTTCGATGTCGCCGTCCGAAGAGTTTTCCAGCCGCACCTCCCCGATCGACCCGACCCTGGTCGACACCAATGCCGGCGAGGTGCCCGCCGATCGCCCCCACTTCGCGTTCTGGCCGCGGCGCCTGCCGCGCGGGTTGACGCCGCCCGCGACGTCGTTGTGGCACAACCTGGAGGTGGCGGCCCGGCGCTATCCCGCGAAGGCGGCCACGCTCTACTTCGGCCGCGAGAAGTCCTACGCCGCGCTGCACGCCGAGGCCGAGGCGATTGCCGGCTGGCTGCAGTCGCAGGGCGTCAGGCGCGGCGACCGCGTGGCGCTGTTCATGCAGAACTGCCCGCAATACCTGGTCGCGTATCACGGCATCCTGCGCGCCGATGCCGTCGTCGTGCCCGTCAACGCGATGAACAAGGCCGAGGAGTTCGGCCACTACATCGTCGATCCAGGCACCAAGGTGGTGATCTGCGGCGCCGAGCTGGCCGCCATCGTCGCCAGCGCCAACGCGGCCCTGCCGCCGTCGCAGCGCGTCGCGCGCGTGCTCGCGACGCGCTACGCGGACGAACTGCCCGCCGTCTTCGACGACGACCTGGCGCCGCCCGCCGCGATGCGCGACTGGCTGCTGGCCGACCCGGCGCTGCCGGCCGGCACGGTGCGCTGGCAGGACGCCCTGGCCGAAGGCTGCGTGCCCGGCCCCACCGTCAACGGTCCCGACGACCTCGCGCTGCTGCCCTACACCTCGGGCACCACCGGCCTGCCCAAGGGCTGCATGCACACGCACCGCACGCTAATGGCCAACGTCGTCGGCGGCGGCGCGTGGGGCTCCAGCAGCGCCGAGAGCATCGTGCTGGGGGTGGTGCCGATGTTCCACATCACCGGCATGCTCTACGGCGTGATCACGCCGGTGTTCAGCGGCGCCACGGTGGTGGTGATGCCGCGCTGGGATCGCGAACTGGCAGGCCGACTGATCTCGCGCCACCGGGTGTCGCACTGGACGTGCATCCCCACGATGATCATCGACCTGTTCGCCAGCCCCAACTACCGGCAGTTCGACCTGAGCAGCCTGCGCTGGCTCTCGGGCGGCGGCGCGGCGATGCCGCAGGCCGTGGCGCAACGCCTGATCGACGAGTTCGGCCTGCATTTCTGCGAGGGCTACGGCCTCACCGAGACGGCCGCGCCCAGCCACGCGAACCCGGCCGAGCGGCCGAAGCTGCAGTGCCTGGGCATGCCGTTCTTCGGCGTCGATTCGCGCGTGGTCGATCCGGTGGCGCTGAAGGAACTGCCGCCCGGCGACATCGGCGAGATCGTCACCCGCGGGCCGATGCTGTTCCGCGGCTACTGGAAGAACCCCGAGGCCACGGCCGCGGCCTTCGTCGAGATCGAGGGTCGGCGCTTCTTCCGCACCGGCGACCTCGGCCACATGGACGCCGACGGCTATTTCTTCATCACCGATCGCCTGAAACGCATGATCAACGCGAGCGGCTTCAAGGTCTGGCCGTCCGAGGTGGAACTGCTGCTGTACAAGCACCCGGCGGTGCAGGAGGCCTGCGTCATCTCGGCGCAGGACGCCTACCGCGGCGAGACGGTCAAGGCCATCGTCGTGCTGCGGGCCGACGCCAAGGGGCAGATCCTGGAGCGCGAGATCGTCACGTGGGCGCATGAGCACATGGCGGCCTACAAGGCCCCGCGCATCGTCGAGTTCGTCGACGTGCTGCCCAAGTCCGGCGCCGGCAAGGTGATGTGGCGCCTGCTGCAGGACAAGGAAAACGCCTCCCGCACCAGCTAACCGAGAGACATGCCATGAGCAACACCTTCGTCTGGGTCGACATTCCCGTCGCCGATCTCGATCGCGCGATCGCGTTCTACAGCGCCGTCACAGGCAAGCCGGTCGACAGGATCGGCGGCCCTGGCTTCAACTTCGGGCTGTTCAAGCACGAAGGCAACCAGGTCGGCGGCTGCCTCGTCGAGCAGGAGGGCCACGCCCAGCCCTCGCTCAACGGTCCGCTCGTCTACCTGGACGCCAGCGGCCGGCTCGATGCGGCCGTCGCCGCGGCGGAGCAGGGCGGCGGCAGGGTGCTGAAGGCCAAGCACTCGATCGCGCCGAACGGGTTTCGCGCCGTGATCGCCGACAGCGAAGGCAACCGGGTCGCGCTGCATTCGATGACCGCGTAGGCGTCCACCGCTAGCGCTTGCCGGCGCGCACGGTCGCGCTGACGATCTTCCACACCCGTTCCGCCACGGGCGAGAGCGCGCGGTCGCTGCGGCGCACCAGCATCACCGTGCGCGCCAGCCGCGGCAGCAGCGGCCGCATCGTCAGCCCGTGCAGGCCGCCCGGCGGCACGGCCAGCCGCAGCATCACCGTCAGGCCGATGCCGGCCTCCACCATCTGGAACACGGTGGTCGGGTGCGCGAGTTCCTGTTCCACCTTGCAGACGGCGCCGTGCCGCGCCAGCGCGTCGTCGATGTAGTGGCGACTGCCCGACGAGCCGTCCAGCAACACCAGCGCCGAGCCGTCCAGCGCCTTCCAGCGGACGCTCTTCGCTCGCGCGAGCGGGTGGTGCAGCGGCGTCACCAGCACGAACGGGTCGTGCAGGATCGTTTCGCAGTGCAGGCCGTCCACCGCCGGCGGTTCCACGACGACGCCGAAATCCACCTCGCCGCCGCGCACGCTTTCCAGCACGTCCTGCTGGATGCGATCGAGCAGCAGGAAGCGCACGCGCGGCGCCTCGCGCGCGCACGTGGCGATGCAGGCGGGCATCAGGTAGGCCGACAGGGTGGGACTGCTGGCCACGCGCACCTTGCCGCCGTCCGCGTCGGCCAGGCCGGCCACGTCGGCGAGCGTCGAATCGAGTTCGTCGAGCGCGCGCTCCAGGCGCGCCGCCAGCGAGCGGCCGGCTTCGGTCAGGGCGACCTCGCGCGTGGTGCGATCGAGCAGGCGCAGCCCCAGGCTGTGCTCCAGCTCGACGATGGCCCGGCTGACGGCCGGCTGCGTCAGGCCCACCGTCTCGCCGGTGCGGCTGAAGTTGCGTGTCTGGGCCACGGAGCGGAACACGCGCAGCTGGCGCAGGGTGACATTCATGAGTGCGAATCATAAGTCCATGGAATAAATCGATTTCTCTTTTGAGCGCCGGCTTGGTGAAATGACCCCATGAGACGCCTTGCCTTCCTTCCCGACGATTTCACGCTGATGCTGGTGATCACCGTGGCGCTGGCCACCGTGCTGCCGGCCCAGGGTGGCGTCGCCCGTTTCTTCGACGGCGGCACCACCTTCGCGATCGGCCTGCTGTTCTTCCTGCACGGCGCCAAGCTGTCGCGCGACGCGATCCGCGCCGGCATCACCCATTGGCGGTTGCACCTGCTGGTGTTCGCCTGCACGTTCGCGCTGTTTCCGCTGCTGGGGCTGGCGCTGAGGCCGGTGCTGCAGCCGCTGGTCACGCCCGAGCTCTACACCGGCGTGCTGTTCCTGTGCGTGCTGCCGGCCACCGTGCAGTCGGCGATCGCCTTCACGTCGATGGCGCGCGGCAACGTCCCCGCCGCGGTGTGCAGCGCGTCGGCGTCGACGCTGCTGGGCGTGTTCGTCTCGCCGGTGCTGGTGGGCCTGGTGGTGCTGCCGCACGCCACGGCCGCCAATTCCTTCGATTCGATCGGCCGGATCCTGCTGCAACTGATGCTGCCGTTCGTCGCTGGCCATCTGTCGCGGCCGTGGATCGGCGGCTGGATCGCGCGCCGCAAGCGGGTCCTGGGCGTCGTCGATCGCGGCTCCATCCTGCTCGTGGTCTACACGGCCTTCAGCGCCGCCGTCATCGAGGGCCTGTGGAAACAGGTGCCGCTGCAGGCGCTGACGGGCCTGCTCGGGGTGTGCGCCGTGCTGCTGGGCTGCGCGCTGGCGCTCACGGGCTGGCTCGCGCGCCGGCTCGGCTTCGACAAGGCCGACGAGATCACGATCGTGTTCTGCGGCTCGAAGAAGAGCCTGGCCAGCGGCATCCCGATGGCCAAGGTGCTGTTCGCGTCGCACGCGGTGGGCGCGATCGTGCTGCCGCTGATGCTGTTCCACCAGATGCAGCTGATGGTGTGCGCGGTGCTGGCGCAGCGGTATGCGCGGCGCGCGGACGTCGACAGCGCCGGCGAAGCGGCGCGCGGGGCGATCGGCTGAACCTGGGAGGCGGTGCTAGCGTCCGAACTACATGGACGAGACGGAACAACTGCAGCGCGCTTTCGGCATCACGCCGCTGGCCGGACTGCCGGCGAACGTGTCGGTGGTCGGCGCGGCGTTCATCGACGGCACCGACCATGCGGCGTCCAATCGCGAGCGGCAAGGCGGCTCGGGGCAGCCGGCGCCGGCGCCACCGTTGCCGCCGCCACGCAGGCGGCCCTGGTGGCGGTTCTGGTAGCCCGGCCGACGTCTCAGCGCGCCAGCAGCTTCTGCGTCTCCGGATGCCGCCGCATGTACGCCTCGACGTAGCTGCACGACGGCTCGACGGCATAGCCCTTTTCCTCGGCCCACGCGAGCGCCACGCGCACCAGTTCGGCGGCGATGCCGCGGCCGCCCACGGCCGGCGGCACGACGGTGTGCGTCATCCACATCACGTTGCCGCGCAACTGGTAGTCGGCCACGCAAAGGTGGCCGTCGACCCTGGCCTCGAACCGCTGCCCGGCTTCGTCGTGGATCACG